>Ga0265338_10000475_pt1 | contig 71543 bp, 61 predicted proteins | sample 42126metaG_FD_193579 | JGI IMG/M metagenome (GOLD analysis project Ga0265338, IMG submission 193579) | Rhizosphere microbial communities from Carex aquatilis grown in University of Washington, Seatle, WA, United States - 4-21-26 metaG | ecosystem: Host-associated > Plants > Roots > Rhizosphere...
GGTTAACAAAACAAAACGACGCCAGATGTATAAACATCTGATTTAGACGATTGCTTTATAAATTATTCTTTGTTGATACACCAACGACCCGCCGCCAGCGAGGCTTAACTATGATTAGATTGCATATAGCATGTATGCAATGAAAAATAATATGTTATACTGCTTTACGCAGGTGTGCGTTGAAATCTAATGCGTAGACTGCGCGTAGCATGTATGTGTTGAAATTTAATAGTTTATGCTGCTACACGCAGGTATGTGTTGTTTATCGCCATGATTTACTGATCCCCGCAGGATAGATGGAGGGAATACACGGCAGGTCGCTGAATCCCCCCTCGCTTCTTTCTGTGAGGTTTTGTATCTTCCCAATGTCAATACCGCAAAACTACTACATTCTCATTACAAATGCAACTTCATTCGGGGGGGACCCAATGGAAAAAGACAAGCTGCTCGACCAGGTCCGGACTCGCATCCGACTCCGGCATTTTAGCGTGCGCACTGAACAAGCATACCTCTACTGGATCAAACGATTCATCCTCTTCCACCATAAACGCCATCCGCGCGAAATGGGCGAAAAAGAAATCGAAGCGTTTCTATCTCATCTCGCAGTCTTCGGAAACGTCTCCGCCTCTACTCAAAACCAGGCGTTTAACTCCTTGCTCTTTCTCTACAGAACAATCTTCGGACGCGATCTCGGACATATCGAAAATGTCGTCCGTGCCAACCGCCCCCGCCGCCTTCCTGTAGTCTTCACAAAAGAAGAGGTGAAAGCGATCATCGAACGCCTGCACGGTCACACCAGGCTAATCGCAAGCCTTCTCTATGGCTCCGGACTCCGGCTGCAGGAATGTCTCAGGCTCCGCGTCAAAGATGTCGATTTTTCGCGCGGCCTGATTATCGTTCGCGAGGCAAAGAGAAACAAGGACCGTATCGTTCCACTTCCCGAAAAAATAAAAGACGATCTTACGCTCCACCTGAAATTGATTGAAGCCATGCACGAACGGGATTTACACAACGGCTGCGGCGAAGTCCACCTGCCTTATGCACTCAGCAGGAAATATCCAAACGCCGGAAAAGAATTCGCATGGCAATACGTCTTTCCCGCCTCAAGGATTTCTCCCGATCCCCGCACGAAGAAGACGATGCGCCACCACCTCGACGAAAGTTTCGTCCAGCGGTCGGTAAAAGAAGCGATGATGTTGACCTGTCCCCGCAAGAACGGAAGCTGCCATTCGTTCCGCCATTCTTTTGCGACACACCTGCTGGAACAGGGATACGACATCCGTACTGTCCAGGAATTGCTGGGCCACCAGAATCTCCAGACCACGATGATCTATACGCACGTTCTCAATAAAGGGGGACTTGCAGTCCGAAGTCCGTTGGATAGGTGAGAGAAGGCATTGTGATACGTCATCTGGGATTTTCTTTCAGCAAAGATATTCCGCAGCGATCTGTCAACAAAAAACCCGGGGGGGGGCGAACCCGGACTTGGTTCTGCAGATTGGAATCGAAGGAAGAGTTTTTACGGCATCTGCGTTAGCTCTGCTACGTTTTCATCGTTTCGCCTGATTCTTCCTTGATCGCGGGAGATTCATTTTTCGGTAGTGGACGTCTTTGATTTAGCCGATAGCGACATGATCCTTCCCGACGGGTCGACGGCCCATCGGGTCGTTGATGATGCGTTCGCTCCGCTTGTTTACTCAGGATGATCATGGCCCGTTCACCCCATCCCTTCCGGAGCGGGGTCGATTAGCCAAAATAGCCCACGACCAAAAAATACGACGTGTTCTCACACCAGACTTCTTCGAGTCATAGGGAATCACTTCACCACCACCAGTTTTTTGGTCTGCACAAAACTGCCAGCCTCAATTCTATACAGATAGACACCGGATGCGAGACTTGAAGCGTCGAAAGTAATATTGTACGAACCGGCATCTTTCTCGCCATTGACCAGTTCGACAACTTTCTGGCCGAGTGTGTTATAGACTGAGAGCATGACGTGCGAACGATTCGGTATCGCGTAACTGATCGTTGTCGTTGGGTTGGAAGGGTTGGGATAGTTCTGTTCCAGCTTGTCGGCAAGGGGAATGGCTTTACTTCGACCGGATGAAACGGCGGAGACACTGCTTGACCAGTTGTACACATCAAAGCCTCCGAAGGGTTGGAGTGTTCCACCATCGGCGGATTCCAAAGTACCACCGTTGTACGATATCGAAACGGTGTCCCTTGCGCCGAACACGGTTTTATCCAAAGCCAGGACGATGGTCGTGCTGTCATCAGCTTTCAGAGAAGCGCCGTCAGAGGCCGCGCCGGCATGGCCGTTTCGGAAAACTGTGAATGCATACGATTCCGAAGAGGGATCTTTCATCGCTTTGTTGAATGTTAATTCCATGTGTGCCCCGTCCGAGGTAACTATCGACGACAGACAAACGGGAGCTGATCCATGCGAGGAGTTAGCGAGCGAATTGATGCCATATCCGTAGGCGTAAAGCGGAGAATAGCTGATATCGCCGATGTTGATCGGAATCTGCGAGTTGCTCTTGGGCCAGGTCGTCGAGAGCACTCCTGTCGGTAGATAGTCACCAAAGAGAACATCCGATACCCCTTCTCCCTCTGTTCCCGGCAGTCCTGCTGAAACTATGGCGTCACAGTAATGAAGCACCTGCGCCAGAATCAGAGGTCTGCCTGAGACCAGGATCAAAACAACAGGAGCACCATAGTTCTTCATCTTCTTAATCAACGCTGACTGATATGAAGAGAGATTCAGGTCCGACCTGTCTCCATAATACTCCGCGTACGGTGTTTCACCAATGATGACTACGGAATAATCGGCGGAGGTGTCGGCAAAATTACTGCTGTCTGAGTATTCAATATTGTCGCCCGGCGCGGCGGCCTGCATCCCCTGTAGTATTGTTGTTCCAACCGTGATTGCGCCGCTGCGACCCTGCCAGCTCATTGTCCATCCTCCGCACTGATAACCAAGATTGTCCGCGTTGTCGCCCGCTACCAATATTTTTTTGCGAGCCTTCGACAAAGGAAGAATTCCGTCTTTCTTTTTCAAAAGCACCATGGATTCCCGGACAGCTTGTCTGGCAATCGCACGGTGCTCCGCCGAGCCTATCGTCGAAAGCAGAGATATATCGGCAAACGGATGCTCAAAGAGCCCAAGCCGGAACTTCTGGGTCAAGATCCTCTTCACTGCATCATCGAGCCGTTCCATTGGTATCGCCCCCTGGTTGATCAAACTTCTGATGGTGTCAATATATGAGCGATGATTAAAGCCATACAGGTTTGACATCATTGCCATATCTTCACCAGCGTTGATGGAATGCTTGATAGCCGCTCCATATAATATTCGACTTGGATAGGGGACAGTCGGGTCACCAGCATACAGGAAGCTGTTCGCATCTGAAACGGCAAGGCCGTTGAATCCAAGTTCTATTTTCAAGAGCGTGTCTTCCAGGAAAGGATAACCGTTGATATGGATGCCGTTCCATTGGTTCTGAGCTATCATGACGGAGCCGACACCCTGTTGTATTGAAGACACATAACCCGGCGAGTGAATTCTGAGCAGCGTTTGCAGATCGCACACAGTGTTTCCATTGGTCACTCCGCCCGTCGTTCCTCCGTCTCCGATAAAATGTTTGGCGCATGCAAGCACATCGATATTTTTCGCCGATGTATCGCCCTGAAAACCGCGCACTGCCGCCGCCGCCATTTCTTTCACTAACGCCGGATCTTCTCCGAATGACTCATACGTACGGCCCCATCGTGGGTTTCTCGCCGCTGCCACGACGGGTGCAAACGTCCAATCAATCCCTGTGGCCTTCATCTCCGTCGCTGTGATGCGTTCTGCCAGTCTAACCAGCTCCGTATCTCTCGTGCACCCCATTCCTATGTTGTGTGGAAAAAGTGTTGCCCCATACATTCCCCCGAAACCATGAACAGCATCAATACCAAAGAGCAGGGGAATCCCTAACCGTGTTTGTAAAGCATATGCCTGCAGCGAGTCATGAAGTGCAGCCCAGGCCTGAGGTGATCTCCCGGCAGGGGCGTTATCGGCATAGGCAAGAACCGCCCCGAGATAGCGGGACGCAATATCGGAGGGTGCGCCTATATCGGGGTAATTCATAAGCACGAGTTGGCCGACCTTTTCATCCAATGTCATTCTCCCGATTAAGTCATCGACCCTTTGCTCAATAGTCAGGGTCGTGTCATGGTACGGAAAAATCTGCGCCGATAGACTGCTCGCACGTGCGAATGTGAAATACACAAGGCATAGAGTTTTTGACGTATTCATAATAATGCCCTTTCCTTTGTGACCTCCCCCGAACGATGCGCTATGACCGATCGCGATTTCTGTTTTCTGTCGAGCGAGATCGTCGACGGCTGGTTCCAGCCCGTCCCGGCGTTTCGCGGTCGGGATCAGGTTGCCCTCATGGTAAGCTGTTATGAAGCTATCATGGCGAACAATAATATTGCACCGATAACTACGCCGATGATTAATGGTACTAAGATGTTTCATTTTCTATACTTCAGCTCTTTACCAATGAACTGTGGCCAAAAGAAATAAACTAGCACAAGTCCGCCTAACATGTTTAGGATGTAAACGGCTGATGAGTGTGAATGCTCGGGTATCATAAGCATCGCAAGCACATACCAAGCAATACCAAACGCAACTATTGGAAAGATGAGCCTTGATTTCTCGATGCGTTTGAAATTCATAGCCATGAGGATGGCTCCGAAAATTGGAGCTAAAATAAGTGAGAACCCCCAAACTGCTCTTTGAGAATAAAGTTCAGGTGCATTGAGGTCATCGACAATATTCCTTTTCCAATTCCATGACCACCATGGTGAATCGCCTATCTCTTCTTGGAAGCTGGTAAAGAGATTGTCATTCGGCTTCGATTGCGGATCATTGGTCATTCGAGAAATCCTCCAGAATAGAATTGTTATTTGTGCAACCTGACGGACCCGAGCTCCCGCTAATCACGAAGTTCGCGATGCGATCTGCCGAAGGGATCGCTTCACGACCTTCGGGAGATGCCTCGGGCGAGTGGCTAGGCTGCGACTGCAAAATCATTTCTTGGTCAACCGGGTGCTTTTGTTTTTGGAATGCCACCGGCGAATACGTGTGCGCGCCCACAGATAATGTGCTGCTGTACTGGCGCGAAGGTAGTCGCTCAGCGTCCACGACGGGCCTGTCCAGGAAAACCGATTTAATGTTACCAGATCACGATCTGGAAGAACTTGGATAAGCTCGACGACACGGTCGTGATAAGATCGATAGTCTCGCATTACAGCCTGGAGCGATCGGCGATGATGTTTATGATAAATCATCTGGTTAAGTCGAGGCAGGTCTCGAAGAGTGAAGCCCGGTGCTGGCATTGCTGGCTTTTCTCCTCGCAATCCGGCAGCATACCAGTCGAGGTTCATTTGTTGCCACTCGACTAAATGGGCCAGGACGTCCTTTACGGACCATCCTCCGCGAGTTACGCCCGCCTTGGTCATTCGACGGATCGGCACAAGTGCAAGCGTATCGTCCAGCGCGTTTCGCTCACGCTGGATTTCGAGCAGCAGTTCTTTCTTGCGTAATCGCTTCCCCATGAATTCTCCGAATCTTCTTTTCGCCGCCTAACGGACCCGAGCTGGTAACTTGTTGCGGCGTGTCGCATTTTGATTGTCGTTTATTACGCGGAGGTATCTGCTGGTCCGATCATTCTCGGCGTACTGTCGCGCGTTGAATTCGCCGACGGCTGGTTCCAGCATGTCCCGAGGTTTCACCGTCGGGATCAGCTTGAGCGATTGGTTAGGCGGCAAAACTAGAAGCTATCTCAAAAATGGTTTCCACGCAGAAAGCAGCCGTAAATGTCATGCTGAGCGGAGCGAATGCCGAAGGCATCCCCTCGGGAGCATCCATGACATGAAAGCCTTGGAGATTCAAGGTGTGTCATTGTCATGGATTCTTCTCCCGCCAAAGAACGGCGGTCGACGACTCCCTCCGGGTCTATGACCCGTGGGGTCGTTCAACGAATCTACGATTCGTAGAATCGTAGATAGACGACTCGTCGAGGATTCAGAATGACAATGATCTCTCAGTGCCCCTTGAGAAGGACATGAATAAGCGTTCTTGAGATGGCTTCTAATTAAATCATTACTTCTTTCTGCTTAGATTAGACACAAAGATTGAGGCAACTACGGAGCCAACGCCAAAAGCGATCCCCATACGAACATTATGTGTTACGACAGTAATTGCCACTCCAATGGCAGTTCCAACGGCACTACCCATCATCATTGAATCATACTACTTTTTATTCTTGGGAGATTTAATTTCAGTATCCATTCCTTCTACCGTTGATTAGTGATTAGTTTGCCGCCTAACGGACTCGAGCTGCGCTGTCTACGACTCCCTACGGGTCTTCGACCCGAAGGGTCGTTGACAACGAGTCTTAAACTCGTTGAGCGGCGGCGAACAGCCAATTCCATGTAGTTCATTGCGTGGACGTATCTGTTGATCATATCATTCTCGGCGTACTGTCGCGCGGCGAACTCATCGTCGGCTAGTTCCAGCCTGTCCCGACGTTTCACCGTCGTGATCAGGTTGAGCGAGTGGATAGGGAGCAGAAATGAAACTTCCCAATCTAATTATTTCACAACTGCAATCATTTTCCCACTAGGCATCATATCGTCAGATGGCGGTGTGCCATGTTCTTGACGATATTTCTTTCGCATACATTCGTTCATTTGGGGGTCCACTACAATACCGTATAATAAACCCTTTGCAGACCAAGTCTTTGGTTGTTTCGTACTTTTTGAAAAATCCACACTTTGCAAGTGATTCACATTCCTGAACCATTGTTTTCTCCTTTAATGATAGAGTTTGTTCTGCTGCCTAACGGACCGGAGCTAAGCTGTCTACGACTCCCTACGGGTCTTCGACCCGAAGGGTCGTTGACAACGAGTCGTAGACTCGTTGAGCGGCGACGTGCAGCATTTTGTTTGTAGTTCGTCGCGCGGACGTATTTGCTGATCATATCATTCTCGGCGAACTCTCGCGCGGCGAAATCGTCGACGGCTGGTTCCGTCGGCTTGAGCGACTGGTTAGGCTGCTTTTCCTTTGCCCCTATGAAGAACAGTTCTTTCACGGACTTTATCGGCAAGTAATATTTTTAACATAGATTGGTATGGCACATCCTGTTTGTTGGCCAAGACCTTTATCTCTTCAATCAATGATTCGGGCAGCCGTATAGAGATAGTTCTACTAGTAGCCTTTAGATTTGGAAAATGAACTGGTTTGGATTTACTCCAATCCAGGTAATCGGTCGAGTCATTCTTAGACCAAAAGGTTCTTTCCTCGGCTTCGGATTTAAACTTTGGTATGTTTTTCTTTTTGTTCATTGTAACTTCTCCTTTCTCTTCGACTCATTTCTCGCGCTGAAACAACTCTGATTCTTTCCTTGCGAATGGTGAAGGAAATGAATAATAGCCTGTTATTATTTGTGTGGCCAAGTGCGTGATATCTTTCTTCTTTGTCAGAATGCCTCGGATCAGGAAGGATGAAGAGGGGATCGTTAAAGAAGACATTCTCACATTCTGACCATGTAACCTTGTGCTTGGCCCAGTTCTTGGTCCTATTTCCTTCGTCCCATTCAAAGCTGAATATCTTCGGAGTGATGTCCATGGTCTATATATATTGAATATATACATTTAATTAATAGATGCAACTTGAGTTCTCGACGATGGAAAAGCAGCCTAACTATGATTTGATTTCACGTGGCAGGCATGTGTTGAAGTTCAATATGTTATACTGCCTTACGCAAGGATGCGTTGGAATTTAATGCTTAGACTGCAGGCGGCAGGTATGTGTGGAAGAAAGATATGAAATGCTGCACCCCGCAGGATGATAGATCATTGAGGGTTGATCGGTAGGTAAAAGTGCGCCCCTCTGATGCAAAACTAGCGCTAATCTCTTACAAATGCAACAGCCCGGAGGTGAGCCCGGGCTGTGTACGACGTTGGAATGCTGCGCTGCTACTTCATGAGCACAAATTTCTTCGTTTGCGTGAACGTTCCGGCTTCAATACGATAGAAATAAACGCCGCTTGAGAAATTGACCGCATTGACATTCACTTCATGATAGCCCGCTTCCAACTCTTCGTCGATAAGTACCTGGACTTCTCTGCCAAGGAGGTCGTAAACAGCTATTCTTGTCAGCGCCCGCCGCGGCAAACCAAATTGTATCGTTGTCGTCGGGTTAAATGGGTTGGGGTAGTTCTGACTTATTGAATACTCTGTCGGGATCCCATCGTTGAGAGTTTTGACATTGGTTAACGTAAAATTCCATGCGTCGCTCCATGGGCCGGAGCCTGTAACGTTGCTGGCTTGGACCCGCCAGAAGTACTCTTGTCCGACCAAAAGCGGCTGTAACACTAAGTTTGTGTCCGATGTTGTAATTGAAGCAAAAACACTAAGGAATAAATCCGTATTGGATGTTTCGACCAAATATTGATTCGCGTAGAGTACTGCATTCCAACTCAACGAAATAGCTCCTTGCTGGCCCTGAACTGGAATGGCAGAGCCCGTTAATGGTTTCGCCGGCAATGGGGCAAACGTGCTGAAATTCCAAACATTGCTGAAGGGGCCTGAAGAGCCGGCATTGTCTTCTACCTGCACACGCCAATTGTATTGCCTGCCCAACAATAAGCCGGTGTACGTTTTTAATGTATCGGTGGTCGAATCACTTTTGGCAATGGACTTGAATGCCGGGTCTATTGATAATTCGATACGATACTTTCCGGCATTGCTTGCCTTGTTCCATTTAAAAGTTACACTTGTCGTATCCAATCCTTTTTGAAGGTTGGGAGGAGAGACTAAGGAGGTCTTTCCAAAAAAAGATGTGTCGTTGGAAAGTGCCGGCTGGGCCCAGGTGATCCAGGGGGAAAGGTCGGTACTATACGGAGTGTCCGCGAAGCTGGTGTGCACCGTGTCATTCCCGAGAAGGAACTTGTCCACAAAGGCTTCGATTTCTGGTATCTGGCTGTTTGGAACCTGGCAGTGCGAATGTCCTCCGACAACGGAAAAACCGAACCTGTCAGCTATGCCTAATCCATTATAGATTTGCTGACACGCCATGCTGGCGACGTAGCATGAGGGATTTGACAGCCACGTATAATCCGGGTTTCCCGTAGCGTACAACGCACGCGGCGCACACATTGCCATTAACTCATGATGATCTTCCGGAAGTTTCGAAACTTTGCCGCCCGCAAACTGCTTCATCGAATCCATGAACCAATTATAATCTGTGTTATCTATGTCTTCCACGCTGCCGGCAAGTTCAGTGTGCGAATATCGCCACGACGTGGCCCCGCCGCCGCCCGACTCCTGGGCAATTGTGAGCGCCACACGCTCGTCAAACGCTCCGGCAAAGAGCGCCATTTTGCCGGCATAAGAGCAGCCGGTGACGGCGATGCGATGTAGATCGACAGGGAGAACATCCTGAACCAGTTCCAGGCCGTCGATGATACGGCTTACTCCCCAGGCCCACGCGCTATACTGTCCCGTGTTGGAAGGGTTAAGCGACGGGTACAATTGATAGTAGGGGTTTGAAACTTGCGGATTGCCGTACGTCGATACCTGACTTGAGTTGAATGTGATTGACGCAATATTGCGGCTGCTAAAGATCGTATCCGGGATGCTGCCGTATTGAAAATCCATACCGATCACCGCCGGGAATGGTCCGCTCCCCGACGGGAGGATGACTTGCGAAGTGAGCGTGAGGGTTTTGCCGTTCACCGTTACATGCACAGTAAGTACGTTCCCGGAATAACTCGCTGTTATCGAATCTGGTCGGACCGGCTTTACGCCGATCTCATAATTTTGAATCTGCGCGCCGATCTCCGCACGCCGGGCCTCCCAATCGGAGAAATTTAACGTGCGGCCTCTGCCATCGGCCCACTCAAACGGATCGGGTAACGATGAGATGGTTGGGAGTTCGCTGAATGAAGGCAAATACGGTATCGGATAGTTTGTGCCCGTGTTCTCAATATTATAGACAAGGGGCAATGTTTGAGCTGACGAATCAACGAAAAAGCAAATGTTCGATAGAAGCGTCAGCAGAATTATTCCTATTCTCATATTGATCCTCCATCACTGTTGTTGCTCAATCCGAAAAATTTCGGTATTAGGACAAACGCTTTCATACGTAGTTCAATGATAATGATTTTAACAACCTTTTCAAAGAGGAGGGAGTACACTGATCTGCCGACCAACCCTTCTCCTGAAGGGATGGCTTCGCCAGACGCGTCCCGATAATCACGAAATGATGCTTTGGCAAAAACATCAGGACTGCTTCCCGAAGGGATCCCTTTGGGACAGGGTGAACAGGTCCTGTTCATCCTGAGTAAGTGAGCGGAGCGGACGCATCGTCAACGACCCGATGGGCCGTCGACCCGTCGGGAAGGATGATGTTGCAGTTTTTCAAATCACGATAGTCCGCTGCCAAATTGTATATTCTTAGTCGGGCTTTTAATGAGGAGCCGCCTCATGGCAAGCGCAGAAATATTCCTATATGGAACCGAACGAAACCGGTTCATCCCCGTCAATCGGGAATCTTGATTTCACTTCCTCCTCAGAACTTTGGACTCTCCGCTGCTATCCGTCGCAAATATGTTCTAGTCTCTGCGGAGATATTCTCTTCCAAATTTGGATTCCCGGCTGGATCGAGCTCAAATATCGTTCGGTAAAGGATGCACGCTGCTAAATATGTCCCTTCCACTGTCGGATGTCCATCCGGTGAACACAGCGTAAGCTCGGGTTTAACCAGAAGGGAACGGGCGAAGGCCAATCCTGCCGGAGCTATTTTGATCCCCAACTCCTTGCCGATGACTTTAAAGACAGCTGCCAGGCTATCCGTGGTGACTCCCGCATTTTTGCTATCGGGCCGCTCCCATGTCATCAGCAAAATAGTCCTGGCGCCGCTGCGCCGTATTTCTTCGTCGAACTTTCGGGCAAACTCATAGAAATTCTGCCGATTGAAGATCGGCGCCTGGCTTTGTTCCTGCAAAACGACGTAGTCCCATTTTCCCTCGCGGATTTTTTGGAGGGCTTTGCCGTCAGACCAGTGTTTTTCAAGCGTGTACCCGCCAAAGGCTATGTGCTCCGTCTCGATTGAAGGATCCAGACCTTCCAGTTGTTTGTCGAGACCGCCGTTGATGGCCGTGTAACTGTTGCCAATAAAAAGTATGCGCGTGGACGGCTGGCTTTGGCACGACGCAATGGTCAACAACGCCGCCAACACCAAAGTGACGGTAATACCGTGTTTCCTTAAATCTTTTGCTCTCATGGCATTTCCTTCACTGCAATCGGAGGAGCTGCGCTTGAATTACCTGACATCTTCATGGAACTCGGCCAGCCACTCCTCAGCTTCACTTTGTTTGCGGAATGGCCGAATATCACAAACGTCCTCGACGAGTACTTCGAGCAGCCGAAGCATTCCGTACCCGAAATCAGAGTCAACGATGATCGCGGTTGGGCCAAGATGCGAGTCTTTTCCCAGCCGGCGAAGAATATTGACCATCGTGCGCACTTCATCGGGTGAAAACACGGGACTAAAGCCACGAGCATCGATCAACTCAGTGTAGGTGAGACCAACCCTGACGCGCTCCTCCTCAATGTGAGTGCGGACGTCCGCCAACGTGATCGGGCCTTCGGCTCTTACAAAGACACGCTTCTTGACGTGATCGATAGTTGTTGTATAGCTCATACGCCCTCCTGGAAAATGTTCTGAGCTTACTTATAATTTCGGTTGCTGCTTGTTCTATCGATCTTGAACTGGCATCTCCCCTGGCGCCGCATGACGGACCGGAACTCCCCCTAAAGAGCAGGGGGACGATGCCACCTCCGGCGGGGAACGGCTTGTTACGCCGCCTTCACACGACTGGAAGAATTCGCGATGTGAAGTTTACGATTTTGCTGCTGCGTGTTCCGCGATGAATTGTGCCAGTTCCTGACTTGTTCCATTCCCAACCCTCATTGCATCGCCGATCTCAATAACCGGCAGTGCGCGTATTCCTTTTGAGATCAATAATTCCGGCCTGAACGTAACATCAACTTCCTTGAGTTCGAACGCCATTCTTGATTTGAGGTCCAGAAGTCTGTGTTTGATGATCGGACAAAAGGGACATCCAACGCCGGTATAGAGTGTAACGTTGACAGCAGCAGCAGGAGCTGTGTGGGTTGCTGCAACATCGTCAACCGACCCATATCCCATGTATCGGGACAACGAAGGAAAGTAGCGAACATACAGCCAAAGAAAGAGAGCAACAAAGAAAAGCCAAACGACGGCTTGAATGTAATTCCCGTGGACGAGATAGTATACCATTCCGCACGCCAAAACCAGCCAACTGCCGTAGACAAATGATATGTGACATTGCTGTTTCATGAGATTGCCTTTCGAGCTTATTACTCAGACGTTTGAAACCGGCCGCGGCTTTACCGCGTAAATGTTCAATCATATGCGCGCATGATAAATGCAGCACAAATCAAAATGAGACCAAAGCAACTCGCGGTCAAGGCTTGTCTCTTGAAATCTTGAGCGTCCTTTCGGATGTCCATATAATCCACTTTGACCTCGCGGGAGATATCTGATCCTTCGATTACAATTTGCCAGATCTTTTTATTCTTAGTGCCTTCGGGATCGTACCACACGAAAAGTTTCTTCCCTATTAAGATACTGTGCACAATGGTGTCAAAATCCGGCATGCTCCTAATGCTGCATTTGAATGTTTCCTGTTCGGACGGCGATCGCACAATGAATGATAACTCCATAGTGCCGGTGCGGGCCTCTCCTTTGGACCAATCAGTTACGGTTCCGTTGATGACTCTGAGTTCATCGAAATCACACACTTTCACCTGATACCATTCATAGAATGAATCCACGGTGATGTATAAGCCCACCAAAACAAGGAACGCAAATGCAAAGGTATTAATATTCATGTCTCATCGTATTGTCTAACGCGCCAGAGTTATGCAGCTTACGACTCGTTGAGCGGCGACGCGGAGATTATAGGTTTTACTTCATTGCTCGAATGTGTCCGCTTGATGTTCTTGAGTTGTTGCCTTCCTCATCGCGAAATCGTCGAAGGCCCTTCCGTACTCTTGGGGGACGGTGAGGCAGAGATATTATTCACCATGCTCCCAAAGGACCGCCGTACGCACCCTGGTCGTTCCGAGAACCGTCGGCATCGTTATACATCGGCTCAGGATCTCCTGCGTTGATACAAGGTGAAGCGAGTGAGAGATGAAGATCCGTCTGTGAGACAAGATCTGGATTATTTCCCGTGAACTGAAGAAAGTTGTACTTCGCTTCATAATGGGTGCTATCGGTCGCGAGAGCGACTATGCCGTCATCGCCCGTCCTGCTGGTATTTGCATAGAAAATGTTGTTCTGAACAAGATCCAGAACCGGAGTCATAAGCAGGAGACCGCTTCCGTAGTTATCCGTTGAATTCTGATAAAAAGTATTATTAATGATTTTGGTCGTAGAGGATGAAGAATAAATCCCGCCGCCAAATGTAACTGCATAATTGCTGTAGAATAGATTGTTCGTTACGACGGATTGTGATTGATCAATAAAAAGGCCGCCGCCATTGTTCGCTCTGTTGTTTTTAAAGATAGAATTTTGGACTGCAACATCAGCCCCTATAATTTCTACCGAACCATTTCTTGTCGTGTTGTCCGGGGATGTCACGTCGACATTCTCGACAATAACGAAACTCAGCGTGGAAGTGACAGAGGGTCCCAATATTTGGATCCCTTTCCAGGACGCGTTCTTAGAAGTCAAGAGAATAGACTGGTATGGACTCCCCTGACAGAGAAGTTTTCCGTACACGATAATTCCTGCTGTGTCTTCAAAATAGAGAGTGGTTCCTGCAGCGATGACCAGCGTGCTGGACGAATCAACAATCAGGCTGCTTCTCACCAGGTATGGAGATGCGGCTGTGGATAGCATGATACTGCCCAGATGTCCCCCAATCGTCGTATACTGCGGAGTAATTGCGCTAACCGGCGACTCTTTATTTGCGCAGCCGGACAACGCGAGGATTGCTGGAAGAATAACCAACGAGTATTTAATTCTGAACATGTATTCTAGCTCCTCAACGGAAATAAACGATCCGTTACCAGCGACTGAAATCCCTTGTTGTTCTCAACATTTCATCTGCGGTCGACCATTCCCTCCTAACGGACCGGAATTAAGCTGCGTCCAATCGTATCGCTTATCTTCACGCTGCGAAATCATCGACGGATGGTTCCATCTGTCTCGAAGAGATGCTCTAAAAAGACCCTTCGGGGCTTGCCGAACGTTCTTTCCAAAGACCCTGCGCTTTTACGAGGGGAGCGGCTGTTCAGGGTGCCGAACAGAATTTGACGATTGGCCGCATATCTACTTTCTTGTGAGCTTTACCCTTGCAAACGGCTGAAGTTTCCCATTCTCGTCGTCATCCATCATCCACTGCCACGTGTCAGACGCTCTATTGTATAAGAACGTAGTATGGAAAAGAGTCGTTTCACTGAACTTGAATAATAAAGAAATCTTGTCTCTCTCCCGTTTTGCATGACCCATAACCGGGTTTGAGAGTCCAATGCCGCTGGTTCCATCGAGCCAGAAACAGGCATACTGATTCAAGGGTTGATCCCAACCAATGAACACAGTCGCTTCATACATCGGGTTGCCGGTGCTATCCTTTTCGAGAGACACTTCATGAAATTGCAGGTATTGATGACCCAGCACCCACTGTGCAGCGACATCGTGTGTTGTTTCTTTTCCTTGTATAGTACCGTGCAGCACCCAACTGCCGGTAAAGCGGTCAAGCAACGAGTCCTGAAATGTCGTCTGTTGTGCCGATGCAGTGAACGAGAACCAAATAACCAGAAGCCACATCAAAAATGGCCATGCGGCAGCACTTCTCCCGAAGGGATGGCTTCGCCAGTCGCTCCCGTTCATCCTGAGCAAGCGAACGGAGTGAGCACGTCGTCCAACGACCCTACGGGTCGTAGACCCGTAGGGAAGGATCATGCGGCACGTTTTTGAGACAGCTGCTAATACGAAGGTTTTCATATCCATTGAGTGATTATTCAAATGATTCTTTTGTCGCCTGTCCGGCCGGAGCTTTCGGCAAAAGCGGCTGAACGTGTCGAGTGCCTTGTGCGAGGACACGCGCTCTCCAGCGGGGAGCGAGCGGCCCTTCTGGCGGCGCTGGTGTATTATTTTAGTTCTTTAAATTCGTCAGACATTTGCGGTTTGCTTTCAAAATATTCATCCATTTCCTTTTCATTTAAATCATTGCTTTTGATTTCCGCATATCCCGTGGAGCCAAATGCATAGTAGTGGACAATAGCTGCATCGCCGCCGTTTCTCCAATATGTTTCAACCAACGGAAATCCATTCTTTTTCTCTTTGAGGATATAAACAAACTCTCCTTCAATATTTCCGATCTCTTTCTTTGTTTTGCCGTCATAGATTGTCCATAAACAACCGCCGGTACCACAATTCACTTCATCGGCTTCAAATTTCTCTGCTTTCTGATCACCGTTCAAATCAAGGGATACGGTGTAGGTGACCGAAGTAAAGTTGCCATCTTTGCTTTTGACGGTATCGATTTTCGCCGAATCGGTGGTGAAGAATATTCTATAGGGCGTATTATTTTGTGCCAGGCAAACACTTATGACTAATTCAAGAGCGAGCAGGAAATAGACTGTTTTCATTTTGGGTCCTTTACGATAAGGGGACTTAACGAACCGGAGCTCCCGCTAAAATGCAGCGGGACAAGGTAAGCCTGCGCCTGAAAGTCCGTTCGAAGCCGATGTATTGTATCTCATTTGTACGGCTTCCCGGAGGGACATTGGCGTTACACTATCTGCCTTTGTGTCATTGATGAAAATATTTGTACGTCCAATAGATGACGTGATGTTTGGTGAAATGGTACTCCTGCTGCCTGATGATATTGCCCATATCGTCATAAAGGCAAATGTCTTGATCGTGGATTTGCCCGGGCGGATTATACGATACATCATCGAGAGGGTTGTTCTGGCGATTCCTGCGCGTGACTCGAACCCATTGCAGAGCATTGGTTGAGTCATACTGTTCTATTTTTTCCGTTGCACCCGTGCTGTCCTGCCGATAGACAACATCCTGAAGCGTTTTATTGCGGAAATTCATTGAAGTAGAATGGCGGACGTGCCCCGTCGAGTCATAATATCCGATCCCGATGCTATTTATTGTATTGGACTTGCTCGAGGATAACTCCAATTCCATGCGTCCGGTGTCTGAGTAATAATAGTCGTCGGTACTGGTATCCGGCGGGTATACCTCTACACAATGCAGAAGGTTGCCGTCGTGACCGTTGCGATAATCGGAATAATTATTTCTGTTTAGAGATTGAGAATGCATTATGTTTCCGGCTTCGTTATATACGGATACGGTTGTATCGATGTATTCACTAAAATCTCTGTACCAGTTAATTCGCTCTATTTGGTTTCCGCTCGAATCTCTTTGTCTATAAATTGCATGACAAAGTGTTCCGCCGCCGTCAAGATACTTTGATTCAACTAGTTTCCCATTTTTGTCAAAGATGTGATATTCGCTCTGACGCAATTTGCCCAGTGAATCATACCCTAAAACAGATACAATATTTCCTCTTCTGTCGTACTGAAATATTGAACTGTCGTTCGCGCCCGGGAATAAATAGTTCTTATTAACCGATAGTATTTTATTGCCCAGGGTGTCGAATTGATCGGTATGGACTTCCCGTAAAGTTTCAAAAAGAGTACTATCGCTGACTTCATAATCCATTCCAACACGGTAAATAACCCGGGTCGATCTGATCTGTTCCTTCTTGGCGGAGTCGACCTCCGGCCAATATTTCTCGATCGTGCAAGGTATGATTTTGTCCCATGGAGATTGTGCAGCGAGAGCGGAAAAAAGAATGACTGTGAGTATTGCTATTTTCATATGTTCAGATAGTAAATAAGTCCGCGGGACGGACCGTGCATAGGCTGCCAGGGATTCTACTGCACGTTCCTGCGATGTGCTGGTTCCCTCAGCTTGAGGGACCGGTTGGGCTGACCGGCAATGAGCGTCATTTCAAAATAATTTCCTGATGTTGTGTCGTTCCATTATTCATGAGCGATTCCAACGGTTGGTCGAATGCTGCGACCGGCACTGAAAAGTAATACATGCCATGATTACTCGGTACCGCCGCCGGTGAAATTTCAAACGACGCAACGTAGCTGGCAATCAAGTCGTTAGTGAGCAGGTTGTAGACGGAAACAGACTGGCTGTCCGCAAGCAAGACGTATCTGTATCCCTGGTAGGAAATGTATGGAAACAGTTCTGCAAATCGTTTGCTGCGATAGGATGGCTCGACGGAACCCTGCCCGAAGAAATACGCGCTCTTGAGTTGGAAGAAATATTCTCCCGTTCCCCGATACAGTGAGATTGAGTCCGAGTGTAATACCATTTGATCAACCTTTGAAGGAGCCGTGAGTTTGACACTTTCGATGCGCCGAAACTTTTTAAGAAAAGTGGCCCATTGACCAGGTGACGGCAGCTCAGATTCCGATATTGAACGGACGGTTCCTTCTTCAAGACTTCCGCAATGCCGCCGATAAAGTGCAAGGTATCCATCGATTCCCAAGGTATCGAGAAGGAACAAATTGTAGAGACCCGCCGCCGGGTAGCTTAAGGACGGATCAAAAGTCATGAACGCATCTTTTTCAAGGAGGTCGGAATATGAAATTGCCCGAGATTCATCGAGATACGAACCTAAATGCAGTACAACGTCGGCCTTTATTCCGCCCCGGCCTCCGACGGCGACCGCGAATCCCTCCTGCAGCAGGGGATGGCAGAATAATTTAGCGTTGCGGATCTTGAAATTGATGAGCAAATGAGCCAGTTCATGAAAGTGTGCGTTGTATGTCGAAATTATCGCATCGAACGCAAGATTATACATCCCGCGCGTCCTGAACCCTGTGAGTTTTTCAATTTCATCTTCGTCGCGGCACAAATAATATAGGATCTTTCGTTCCTGCAGCAGATGGAGATCGGAATTGCTGAAGCCGAGAATCGAGTCCATTGTGATGACGAAATTATCGAGTGCCTTGATAGCGTAAGAATTGGTCAACGTGGAGTCGCTGATGACAAACCGAAAGAACTTTGAGTCGACTATCTTCCAGCGGGCTGCGTAGTAGAATAGCGGCGACGTCAGCCGGCCGTTGTGGAAATAGAATTCCTTGACAGCGCTTGGCTGGCCGACAGACACAGTCAACCGCTGGTATCCTTGGCCAAAGTCGATAAGTGACGAAGTGTAGTGAATCTGGCCTTGCCGCACTTGAGCTTTCGTGTTGGCGTCAAAATCGTATGAGATAAGGAATTTGTTCGGGGCAGCTTCGTAATTTATCCCCAGCCGATGAGAAAGCGAGAGCGTTGAGTAGTCCGCGAATTGCGCGAGACTATCCTCGTCTGCAAAGAGCGTCCGTAAGAATGCGTCCGCTGCCGGTCGAGAGAGACTTTGTCCGAATGTCAATGTTGGCAACAACGTCAGGACAATGAAGCGAATGATCATAGGGATGATAGTGGATCAATTGTGTACGCTGGCTGTTAGTCAGCTGGTCAGATCCTGCCGCCCAATGGACCGTAGTTCCCGTTAATCACGAAGTTCGCGAGCGATCTCCCGAAGGGATCGCTTCGCGACCTTCGGGGGATGCCTTTGGCAAATGCATCGTGACTTGTCGAGCGTTCTTTGGGAAGACCCCGCACTTTCCGGAGGGGAGCGGCTGGCTGGGTCGCCGAGGTCTTTTATTTGAGCGCACCTTCGCGCTCTTTGATCGCTGCCTGAAGCAATTTTTTTAACCCAGGATCTTTGACATCCTCGAGTGTCTTAATCTTCACATGACGGAATTTCTTTCCGGATCCCTCCAGGAGTTTATCAGGATCGGGTAAGATCAGGCCGTAATTTAACCCTAGATTGACGTGTTCCTCGAAGAGGCCAATATAGCAAAAATGTTCGGTCGATTTCTTCGGGCCGATTCCGTAACCGATAACCTTTAACCGCGGCCACGGGACCTCGACGACCTCTGGATAAACCTGAGAGATCAGTTTGCGAAGTGCGTTTGCCAATTGCTTCGTTTTGGGATTGGAGTGAGCAAGTGCGTCCTTAAAGGTACCTGAGGTGTCGATTGTCTTCACGGTTAATCTTTCTCCTAGTGATTGATTGTGTGGCGGCCTAACCGACCCGAATTATCCCGCGGCGGAAATAGCGTCGGCACGGTTGCCAATCGGCGCGTGCGAATTCGGCGACGGTTCGTTCCATCCTCTCCCGGCGTTTCACAACCGGGATCAGTCCCGAAGGGGTCCTCCAAAGGAGTCCGGCAAAGCCATCCCGTTGGGACTTCGGACCTTCGGGACTTGCCGGGCGTTTTGTGCGATGACCCCGCGTTTTCCAGCGGAGAGCGAGCGGCTGGGCGGCAAAGTTGGCTGGTCAAGCTGCGCAAACTTTCGCACTGACACTGTATCGTTTTTCATTTTGGGTATAAACATAGCTCCCAACTATGATTACTCGGTAAGTTTCCGTAGAAGATGATACTACTTTCTTGCAGATATTGCAATGAGATATTCTAACTGCCTGTAGATTCGTGTCTTTAGAAGCTCACATCGCGAAACAAGAATTGAATTACCAACAAAATTTGCTGCTAAAACAACTCACGTGTTCGTTGCCGACTAACGGACCGGAGCACCCGCCAAAAAAAAACACGACTCTGCGAGTTGTAGACTCGTTAGACGGCGCCGTGCTGCCGGTTCAATGTAGTTCATTGCGTGGACGTATCTGTCGATCATATCATTCTTGGTGAACTCCTCGCACGGCGAAACCGTCTACGGCTAGTTCCAGTTTGTCCCGGCGTTTCACCGTCGGGATCCGCCCGAAAGGGGTCCTCCGAAGGAGTTTGGCAAAGCCATGCCGTTGAGACTTCGGACCTTCGGGACTTGCCGGGCGTTTTGTGCGAAGACTCCGCGCTTTCCAGCGGGGAGCGACCGGTTAGGGCGCAGCCTAGCCGGGAGCAGAATCTGAGGAACGAAGACTATTTCTTGCCGGCCTTCTGTTTCGTGACTGTTCCAGAATATTGAACAAAGACTATCTTCCAATTTCCGTCGATCTTCCTAAAGACATATGTTTCGGCGTCGTTGTCCACGTTCATGCGATCGCCGGTTTTGTAGATGATTTGACTTTTGCTCACAAAGGAATACACGACAACATCCTTTGTTACGATTGGGAAGTCTTCGCGGAGAGGTTTGAATGAATTGCTCGATAGAGCACTGTCGCACCATTCTGATCCGCTTTTAAGGGCCTCGAAGCCCGATGTCGGGCCGTTATCTCCGACGGAAAGAAACTGAGGTGAATTCCAGAAATATTGGAGCGAACTGCGTTCATCAAGTCGTTGGTACTGTGCGACAATACTATCTATCACAGTCCTTACCTCATTTTTGATTTGATCGGCTTGTTGCTGACTTAATTGATCATTTTGCGAGAGCTACAGCCGATGAGAGCAAGCATTATGAACGCGACAAGGGAATTTGTTTTCACGGTATCCTCCTTGATAGATGTTGTCGAGTGAAGGAAGAAGATGGACATAAGGTGAGCTCGGAGAATTCAGAATAAAATAGTAGAGAACCTCAGGAGTTATGCGCTGCGCCCTAACATATCGGAGCTCCCGCTCATCACGAAGTTCGCGAAGCGATCTTCCGAAGGGATCGCTTCGTGACCTTCGGGAGATGCCTTTGGCAAAAGAAGCGGGAGGGTGTAAGCTGTGGCGTCTAGTTCCAGCCCGTCCTGACGATTCGCAGCCGTGGGTACCGAGCCTGTTTACTGGCCTTGAGGCGGCTCCCATAGCTCGACCTTGTTACCTTCTGGATCGATGACCCAGGCAAATTTCCCAAACTCGGATTCGTCGATCTTCTCGAGCACATTGCAGCCTTCTTCCTTCAAGGCCTCGACCAAGGCGTGGAGGTCTTCCACTCGGTAGTTGACCATGAAGGGAGCAGTGCTCGGAGCAAAGTGATTGCTTTCTCGCGGATCGATCAGCCAGGCAGTCGTGCCTGCAACCGGCTTGCCCTCGGCGTCGGTCCAATCGAAGGCAGCTCCGCCCCAGGATTGGACATCGATTCCCAAGTGCCGTTTGTACCATGCGTGCAGAGATGGAGCATCCTTGGCCTTGAAGAAGATGCCGCCGATGCCAGTGACTCGTTTCATGTTTCCCTCTTTTGCATTATAGATGGATAAATATTTTTTTAGAATTGCCTTCCGGTGTTTTTATCACTGTCATCTGCCGCCATACGTCTGCTTGAGCCGTGTAGTTCGGCGTGGGGAAGTTGATGGATAAACTCACTGTGTTGGTAGCTCCTCGCGCGGTGAAATCGTCGACGGCTGGTTCCGTCCTGTGCCGGCGTTTCACAATCGGGATCAGCGTGTCGAGCGCTTTTTGCGAAGACCCCGCGCTTCACAGCAGGGAGCGGCTAGTTAGGCCGCGCCATATGTGATGCCTACTGTACTTGCGATTCCGATTGTTTGCTTGCGTCTGAAAGAACCTGCTCTAAAATCTTTCTAACCCTTTTGTCTGAATGGTATCGAAAGATCAAATACAGTGCATGAGAAATCAACACCAATCCGATAATGAAAAGCGCCCACTCGACGAAATGAGGAATTCCAGCGATCGTGATTTTCTCCATGCCTTTGACTATGAAAAGCTGTCCAAGTATTAGTATTCCCAGGAACAACTCTCCCAGGTACCCGAAATAAGAGAGTCTACTTGGTGCATTCAAACGCTCGAACTTTTTTAAGGCTTCAAGTTGCAGCCGGAGTTGATTTATGATTGATGGTTCCATTTTACAATCCGCATAAATGTTGGTTTGTGAATAAGAGTAACGCCGCCTAACGGATCGGAGCTCCCGCTCATCACGAAGTTCGCAAAGCGATTCCTTCGGAAAAGGCCTTTGGCAATATCAGCGGGACAGGCAACCCTGCGGAATGTACAGCATTTGTTTCGTTGTTCGGCGCGCGGAACTTCATAGATAGAATCATTTGTTGGCAGCTTCTGGCGTGCGAATTCGCCGACGGCTGGGTTCAGGCTGTCCCGACGCTTCACCGTCGGGATCAGGTTGTCGAACGTTTTGTGCGTAGACCCGCGCTTTCCCGAAGGGAGCGAATGGTCAGGCGGCAGACTGAATTGTCTTCTCCAAATTGGCCAGCATTTTTCTTACCGCCACATTCTGTTTGTCGGCACTCATTGTAACACAAATTGAATCAAGTTCGCTATCCATCTTAACAAGCGCTGTTCTAATTTCGAAGGGAATATCAGTTTCCAAAACCGCAATATATCCTGCGAGGGTCTTTTGTAATTCTTCGATCGCGATTTTATGGTCGAGATATTGATAAAAACTTTGAAAGATTGGATCTATTTGCGGCACAAATTTATTCAAGGATTATGACCTGAGTCTTTGTTTTGGGAAACTCTTGAGACAATTCGCGTTCTATTCAGCCGCCGATCAAAATGGTTGATGTATTGATGGTGATTTCTGCCGCCAACGGTCCCGAACTACCGCTAATCACGAAATTCGCGAAGCGATCTGCCGAAGGGATCGCTTCGCGACCTACGGGAGATGCCTTTGGTAAAATCCGCGGGACAGGTAACCTGCGGCAACGAACAGTTAGTTCCATGCAGCTCGTTGCGCTGACGTACCTGCTGATCATACCATTTCCGGCGTACTGCCGCGCGGCGAAATCGCCGACGACTGGTTCCAGCCTTTCCAGACGCTTCACCGTCGGGATCAACCCCAAAGGGGTCCTCCGAAGGAATCTGGCAAAGTCATCCCGTTCGGACTTCGGAGCTTCGGGAGTTGTCGGGCGTTTTTTGCGAAGACCCCGCGCTTTCCCGCGGGGGAGCGAGTGGTTAGAATGCACGCGGTGGTCAGCCTGTGTCGTCATCATTCTTTCCGGTTAGCCGGTGGTAGTTCTCCATGTTGCTTATCATATTCATTGAGAAGTGAACTCTCAAGAGCCTGACCGTCATCGGCCGAAGGTGTAAGAGTATACGATATCTTTAATCCAGGGTGCAAGTGAAGGATTCCGTTCATTCTCTTATTTGCATTTTGTGTCGGTCCTGGATGGAAATACTCTAAGATTCTTCCTCGCAAACCATTCTCGCCGCTTGCTGAGCCGATGTAGACAATATCGGATTCTCCAACAAAGCGACCGAACGAGACGTCGTTTATGATGACATAAACCCCGTTGAAGGTCGGCAAACCACTAGACAATGTGGGTTCTGCTTTAAGATTGAAACTTTGCCATCGCTCGAATCCTTTTCGACTGAGAGTATTGCTGTCCATTGATCACCCTCCTTCACGATAGATATAAGATTGTTACGTTTAGTTAGACAATGAGTACTTCGTGCGTTCTTACGGTCCGGGGCCAAACTTCGGCGACGTGCGAAATTTTCGTTGTCGTTCGCCGCACGAACATTGATAAATACTTTTCTAAATCCGCTGCGCATCGCGCGGCAAAGTTAGTTGGTAAATCTGCACAAACCTTCGCACTACGACTGCTTCGTAATTCATTTTGGCTGTAAACATAGCTCCCAACTATGATTGCCCGGTAAGTTCCCGTAGAAGATGATACTACTTTCTCGCAGATATTGCAATGAGATACTCTAACTGCTTATAGATTCATGCCTTTACAACCTCAGATCGAAAATTGACTTGCCGACAACATCTCTTTCTTAGCCAAGCGAGATTTTATTTGCTGCCCTACGCACCCGAGCTCCCGCCAATCACTTCGTGAGATGTCGAGCGTTCTTTGCGAAGATACCGCGATTTCCTGCGGGCAGCGAGAGGTCAGACGAGGATAAAGGATTCATTTGATCCTATTCAATGACGAATAATTGTTTCGTCGTGGGGTTATAATCGGAATGCGGGAACAATAGATAACCATCTTTCGTGAGGCTTGGCCCGGCTTCTTTAACATAGGCGCTAAGAGTTAACGTCCAGAGTACTTTTCCCATGTTGCTGACAGCCTGCACATCATAATTTTGAAGGTCATTTGATGTTTCTATGAAGATGGTTCCCTGTGCATCGCACACAAGGTGCGTTTGTTGATCAAGCCAGTGGACCGGAACACTCCAACGTTTTTTCCCCATATTGTCTACCGAATTCAAACTGTCATGCGATAAATATGCGATGTTGCCATTGGGATCAATTGTCACGTTCCAATTTGGTTGGGTAGCAATTCGCCAGCGTAGAATCCCTGATGAAGAAATGGACATAAGGTAAGTTCCAAAGTAAGAATACACATTTCCGTCAACATCAATACTTATCGCCCCGCCTTGTTCGCCGCCTAATGAATCTGATCGCAGTATTTCGCCGCCGGTGTTCAGTACATACAAGGATTGTTGTGCGGTACTTCCTCCGACGTAGAAGCGGCTTCCATCCGGAGCAAAACTTATGGTTTCTTCAGCATCCCATCTGAAATATCCCATTGGTGCGGAGCGTTGCCAAAGAATATTCCCTGACTTGTTGATTGCGTACAACGTTCCATTTATTGTGATGACATATATGGTCCCATTGAGATCAATTGCGCATGATTTAAGGAATATTGCATCATCGAGTTGAGTATGCCAGTAAAGAGTGCCATCGTTACGAAAGGCAGAGATACCATCATATACGCCAACATAGATGATACCGTTGGCATCGACAAACGGCGGACTATAGTTCGGTCGATGAATCCCGATAAATGCTTTCCAAAGATGCGTGCCATTCAGAGTGATCGCATACAAGTTAGAGTCCGACGCAATATAGAACACGCTGTCCGAAGCCGTTACGAGATCAGTGGTGTACTGATTCATCGGAATTGAATACTTCACTTCCCCTTTTATTGGCCCAATAAATGAACTTCTTCCGGTGCATTGAGCATCATGGAGAGCCTTAGGCCATGCTGATCCCGCCAACGATCTCCAAGGAATGTCGTATTGAGGTTTGATAACGTAGTGGATTGAATCTGTCGCCGTTGTAGGCCCTGTTGGCGCATGAGCCGATTTTGAACAACCCGGAGCCATGAGAATTGCATAACAAGTAATGAGGAAATAGTATTTCATATGAGTTGCCTTTGTGCGAAGACCCCGGGCGTTCCCGCAGGGAGCGAGTGGTTAGGCACCACCGGCGGACCTATTTTATGACTACGCCCCATTCCGTAACCGCAAATCCCTTTCTTTCAAATTTTGGAACTGTCGGTTTAGGAATTGCTAATTCACTTTTTGTGGACCCTTCAACAACATAATATAGACGCAGTACATTATCGGGCGGCGGAGATATTGTGAGCTTGATAACCCTATTAATGTCGCTTGAGAACTGCGGATAAATAATGAAATAAGAATAATCTATCAGCCTGGGAATCCAATAATCGAGAAAATCGCTTATTTCACGCTCACTAAATCCCGCTTCAGAAAGATTGGCACGAAAGAACATTGAAAGCGAATCTCTACTGACGATCCAGCCGGAATGATATTGATATGCGTCAGGAGTTCGACTCTCATAAAAGAGATAATCATATGTATTATCTATTTTTCCTGTCGGCTCCACTTCCACTTGCCATCCATCCCAATATGCCGGGATCGACTGGATTACATTACCTCCCAGCGGAAAATCCAATTGTACCGAAACTCGTAATTTTGCTTTAGGGTAAATGTAAATATTGGGTTCATAGACAACCACGCCTCCATCGTGAAAGCTTGAATCCGCTGGTTCCGTTGGCGTGGAGGACTGGTTTTTACAGCCCAAGGAAATGGATAGCAAAAGGGCAATTGTAATGAGAACAATTACTGTGAGTTTGATTTTCATATACGTAATCTCTTTTCTATGTTGTCTAACGGATCCGAGTGTTTTTTGCGAAGACCCCGCGCTTTCCCGCGGGGAGCAAGCGGTGAGCTGGCATTCACTTAAGCATATGAATAAAGATCGCTGTTGCAATAATGAGTTCAAAATAAATTGGCGTTATGTTGTCTACGACGGAAAGACGACTGACACGAGATATTGGAACATTCACGTTAACTCGTTTAATAGAATCATTCTTCATATACATACCGCGGCCGGAGATGCAGTAGTTTGAATCTATTGTCCAATTGCGGGCAATCGTACATTTGCTGCTATCAAGCATCGTAAGCTCAACTTGCTCTTCATAATGCTTGCTATATTCATTTGGACTTACGGTTGTCACGCATCCGGTAAATACAATTGCCATAATGGGGAACCGCAGAATAGCTAATAAGGCCCGACTTGAGTTCATGGTAATTGGATAATATTGCATGCTAACGTACCCGAGCTCCCGCTAAGAAGCGGCGGGACAGGTAACCTGCGGCAACGTACTACACTTTGTTTGTTGCCCGGCGCGCGAACATTGATAGATAAACTTACCAAGTTGGTAGCTCCTCGCTCGGCGAAATCGTCGACCGCCGGTTCCAGCCTGTCCCGACGTTTCACCGTCGGGATCAGGTTGAGCGACTGGTTAGGGCGGAGCATTGTCGTATGAGAGCTAGCATTGGATCATTCTCAATTGGATGTTTGAAAACCTAAATCGGTTTCAAGAAAAATGATTAGCCTTCATTTAAACAGAATCGGTCAGTTTTACTCTCCTTGTGCGGGCACGAACTGAACATCGCAATTATTGTTTGGAATATTTATTAGGAAATGATAGTCGTAGGGAAGCCCAGGATACACCGTTGCTGTAGGAAAACAGATATACCCATTAACACTTTGATTTGGAAAAACTGTATTCTTTCGTAATAACCCCTCACTGATGCTTCCACTATACAAATCATACCAGTAGGATGTTGATGCTATTGATTGGTTGGTCCTATCTCTGACCACTGCCTGTTTCTCGCTCTTGTCGTTGACAGTTGATTGTATAGTCTCTCCCGACGCGGTTTTGGTTGCGATGGTTGTGGGTCTTGTTGATATTTCTTCTAGCGCACCACCGATTGCAGTAGTTATATTCGCCATAAGTTTTTGGTTGTCAATATTGTTCAAGATAACTGCTGGTTTTTCTGGTGAGAGTGTAAACTTTGTGATATGTTCATCTCCTCTAGTTTCTAAATCTTCAATATTAATGTTCGCTCCCAATTTAATCAGTAATAAGCTTCTCGAATTTAAATTAATAAATAAATAGTCCGATTGTGTTTGTCCAACCCAATATGCGAGTATTTTTGCATCATTTACAGTGAGGTTAACTCGCTTGCGCAATTCCTCTGGGTAAAGAAATATTTGATTTGAAGGATTAATGCATGACTTTATTAGTGCGGCAAGCGTATCGTTAGCTTTAGCTTGCACAGGAGAATGGTCGAATACGAATTGGAACATTTCTGATGGTTGCAACAAGAAGGGAGCCTCTGAGTTGTTATTGCAAAGTAGCCACACTCGAAAATAGGGTTCGCCGCCAATCGATGCTTGGTCAAGGAGACATAAAAAAGAAAAGTCAGCTGTCCTTACGGCTGCTATCGCCTGACCTTTTGAGTAGATGCATTTTACATTCTCTGTTTCTATCGGGACATAAAGGGTTGGAATAATCACTGGTGCACATCCATAAAGTAATAAGATGCAAAGCGCAAAAGAGGCGACAGAAAAGGTGTTAATGATTTTGACGGTTTTATGTAAATAGCGAGTTCTCATTGTGTCTCCTTCCGTTTCTTGAGGAATTCTTTGTGCCGGATAGGCCTCAGCCTTTTATGAGTAGAATGCGTGCGTCCTCACTACGCTTAGATTGCACGTAGAAGGTATGTATTGATATTCAGTATGTAATACTGCGTCGCGCAGGTATGTGTCGAGATCCAATATGGTATGCAGCTTCTCGCAGACATGTCTTCAAATTCAATACTTGTACTGCACCCGCAGGTATGTGTTCTCGATCGATACGAACTGCTGCTCCCCGCAGGAAGATATAATATATGAGGGATGGACGGTTGGTTTAAGAGCGCCCCCCTCCGGTGCAAAACTACAGCTAATCAGTTACAGATGCAACAGCCCAGATATGGAGAATCGTCGGATCCACTCGCGCTCAAAAACGTCTTGATAAACTAATTGACCGGCAACGTCCAAAACCGTATCATAGCACTCAACCCAATACACAGCTACAATCTAAACAGGGAAATCCGCTACCCATACCCCTGATCATCCCGCACCCTGACATTTCTATTAAGCTACAACACCGGCATGACATCGGATTCTGTTGTCTTCTTATCAAGCCATTTTGGGATTCCCGCAATAAATGGACTCAGCCTGATCGAATCATTACAGCATCAAATCCAGGATAAGTAACGCCTGCGACGATCTCTTCCGCATCCTTCACTGACTGCATCATCCCAGTCTTCAGGGTCTCAGCGTTCTAAACTTTTTCCGGTTCAACAACATTGACGGGAATCGAAGCCTCACCTTGAACTTGCTGATCATCATTGTCTTGGCTCTTCGATATGTTTTGGATGAAGAGATTACTGCGGCGGACCTGCGTGAACACATTGATGCCGGGATTCCATGTGCGTGAATGAACCCATGGATCTTCAGCAGACTTCTCAATCGGAGGCCCCTCCCTGCTGTGTTGACAAATGGAGTTCACGACCGTATCTTATTATCGATAGGGGAAGTCTTTCAATCGATAATTAGCTCTTGGCCTCCCGAACGGGCGGTCGCTTTTCTCCCCCGATCATCAAGCTTTTGGGAAGAGAAGAGTTCGCCCGCCGGATCCCGATCGAATAACAAAATCGAATTATGTCCAAATCTGTAAGCCCGGTTATCGTTGCTGCACACGAAATCTCCATTCGCTTCGGAGAACAGGTGGTGCTGAAAAAAGCGTCGCTGAACGTTCATCAACGCGACCGGATCGGACTCATTGGAAACAATGGCTCCGGAAAATCGACGCTCCTCAAGATTATCGCGGGGATCATGCCTCCGGATTCCGGAACGGTTTCGCGCGGAAAAGAAGTGGTCACTGGGTACCTTCCCCAGGATTTCCAGCTTGATGCCTCGAAATCGGTATACGACAACATCGTCGAGGGAGCGCATGACGTCATCGATACGCTCAGAGAATACGAAGCCCTGCCGTACACGTCGGCGAGACGGCACCTGCTGGAACAGCACATCCATCACAGGGATGGATGGAACCTGGAAAACAGAATCGAGACGGCAATGCATTCGCTGAACGTCCCCGGGAAGCTTCGCGACGTGACCACGCTCTCCGGCGGAGAAAAGCGCCGCGTGGCGATCTGCAGGGCCGTCATCTCGCGGCCGGATCTCCTGATCCTCGACGAGCCGACGAACCATCTCGACACACAATCGATCGAATGGATGGAGGAATTTCTGGCCGGCTATTCCGGCGCGTGCCTTTTTGTGACCCACGACAGGTATTTTCTCGATTCGGTCGCAACGCGCATCGTGGAACTCGCGGACGGCGTCTGTCACTCCCACTCGGGCAATTATAATGATTTCCTGCTCGACAAGGCAGTGCGCGAATCACAGCTGGAGAGCGAGGAGAAAAAGAGGAACAGTTTCCTGCGCAGGGAGCTCGAATGGGTGCGCAAGGGGCCTAGAGCGAGAAGGACCAAATCGAAAAGCAGGCTCGATGCGTTCTTTGAAACGGCCGCGCAGGAAGGATACCAGGCGGAAGCCGACGTCGATCTGGTGATTCCTCCCGCGACGCCGCTGGGATCGAAGGTCCTCAACCTGAAAGATCTTGGCATCGAGCTGGGCGGAACGAGATTGTTCAAAGGACTCGATTTCAACTTCGACAAGAAGAGGAAACTCGGAATTATCGGGCGCAACGGCTTGGGCAAAACGACGCTGCTGAAGATCATCCTGGGCGAACTTCATCCCACGGAAGGACACGCCGATGTCGGTGAAAGAACGGTCTTCAACTATGTCGATCAATCGCGCGTAGCGTTGAATGACGAGAACACGGTCCTACAGGAGATCGGCGACGGAAGAGATTGGATCCTTTTCGGAGAAGAACGCATGACGGTGTGGAAATATCTCCGGCGGTTCCTCTTTGCCGACGACAGGATCAACACGAAAGTAGGGAAGCTCTCGGGAGGAGAACGGAGCAGGCTGCTGATCGCGAAGATTTTGAAGAACGGCGGGAATTTTTTGATCCTCGATGAACCGACAAACGACCTTGATCTCTCGACCCTCCGTGTGCTGGAAGAGGCGCTGGCATCGTTCGGGGGCTGCGTTATCGCAGTGAGCCACGACCGCTATTTTTTGAACCGTGTCTGCAACGGAATTCTCGCGTTTGAAGGAGATGGAAACGTCCACTTCAGTGAAGGCGATTACGATTATTATCTTGAGAAGAGAAACGCCAGGCTGGCCGATGCTTTGGGACGATCGGCCGCCGGCGACGCACCGAAGAATCGTCCGACAGCGCCGGCGCAGGGCCCGAAGAAACGGGCGAACAGGCTCACATGGAAAGAGGCGAAAGAGCTTGAAACGATAGAAGAAGAGATCGTTCGCGCCGAAGCCGAGGTCGCGCGCATCGAGGGAGATTTTGCAGCCCCGGATTTCTATGAACGACAGGGGAAACAAACGGCCCAACTCACGAAAGAACTGGCGGCAGCCAAAGAAAAAGTAGAACGCCTCTTTGCACGGTGGCACGAGCTTGACGGACTGACCACGAAGAACTAATTGTTCTGCAATTTACGCAAGAGTAAGCCCGGGAGGCGGGTCGGGTAGTGAAGAGTTGTTGCATGCAGCGCGTCGGCCGAAGCTTACGAATGAGGCGTCAGATCTGTATGTCCACGAGGATTTCTTTTTCGAAGCATATGAACTGAGAGATCCTGCTGATGACCTTGTGTAACGGGATGGATAGCAGTTCCGCTACGTCAGCAAGCAAGACGGATTCATTTTCCGTCATGATGCCGTCTGCAAGAACAATGTGCAATGCGGCTTCGAACAGGAGCATGGAGCTCTTTGTTTTCGATCCGAAGCCTGATTCGACAAGATAATCCTTCACGTTTGGATACTTGTGTTGGGAAATCCTCTGCAGTTCATCTTCCAGCGATTGATTAAAACTATCCCACTGAATATTTAATTCCTTGCAGATTTCTTTTGCCACAATTGTCTCTTCCTCCTGACGGACACCGTCGGAGAGAATGGAAGCGGCTGCGAGCTTGGAGAAGTCTGTGAGAAATTCCTGAGAAAATCCTGCCACGGAGACGAAATGCACGAGTTTATCATCCTGAAACCATCTGCTTTCCAGTCTTGCTTTCACGGTCTCATAGTCCGGCGAATAGATAAAGAGCTTGCCTTCGCTGGTTCTTTGGATCTTGGCAATCGTGTTTGTCATGCGGCACCTTATAGGAATTCTTGATTAAAACCTATCTCAAAAATGGAGTTGTGTCGGCCCTTCGACTCGCGGCGCGACAATGCCGCGCCACTCGCTCAGGGTGAACAGACCTTGTTCTATTGAAAACGAAAAAACCCATGATCATCCTGAGTAAGTGAGCGGAGCGAACGCATCGTCCACGACCCTACGGGTCGTAGACCCGTAGGGAAGGATCAAGATACTTATTCTTAAGACGGCTTCTGATTAAAAAAGTAAAAGATAGAACGTAAAGACGTCATTCGTATGAACAAATTGTTAAGTTTATATTAAATATAAAATATCGGAGGGGGATGGGTTCTAGCAGCAAAGCGGTGTTGTGAGACATTGTTCTGCAGTGCACAAACGGCGGTGCAATAAGACTGGGTGCAAAAACTTACTTAGACGTTATCGCCTTGTCGGGAGTCTTTGTTCGCACGAACGGACTTCATTAGACGCCAAGAACACAACCCGAACAATACGGCCAACACAGGAAAAGCGGCAGCGCCGATATACGTTCCCTGGGCTCCGGCGCGTACGGCCGTTAACCCTTTTGTGACATACAGGAGACGAATTGTATAGAAGACAAAGAATGCACTAAACAATCCGCACAGCGCTGCAAAGACATAATTGACGATAGATCGTAACCTCTTTGAAGATGGCATAGGCAATTCCTTTCAGATTTATTGAAATCGCTCAACTGACTTGTCGGGCTTCCGTGCGGGACTCAGCCCATTCCGGCGGCGGAGCAGGTGGTGAGTCATCGACAGTTCAAATAGATACTCCAATCCAAAGATCAAAAGCATTGTTTCGCACTGTTAAAGCTCCATTGCTGTAGGATGCAGTCAGATCAAAATCATAGCGTCCTTCGACGCTGAGGACAATTGGCAGACCGGGCCTGATTTCAGTTCCCACTCCGACCGTTCCTCCAACGACTGGTTCTTTGAAATCATGATAGAGAGCATGCGGGCCGGGTTGGTTGATATTTTCACCGACGAGAAAGTCGAGCCTTGGGCCTATGAGAGCATAAGGTCTTATGGGGTCGGAGAGCATCGAGAACTTAGCTAAGACCGGGACCGAAAGATAATCGAGGCGATCGTAAAGTGTCACGATTGTGGCACCGCCGGGAGCGGATTCATTGGTATAGGCATAGCGTTCTCCCGAGCCTCGTTGGCAATATTCCAATTGAGACACAATCGAAAACAGCGGATTATTAAGCCATTCAGCATACACGCCGACATTTATTCCTGTCCTGCGCTTTGAATCCGTTGTGAAGGATGTGTAATCGCGAACTTGATTGCTGGATGTAACAGCGAACTTTACCCCGTATGATCTCAGGAATTGAGCATTCGACTGACTCGAACAGAAGCTTAGAAAAGTGATAAGCGAATACATGAATTTTTTCATTGTAAGCACCTCCTTATCAAAACCATAGCTGACTAGCGGACCCCGGTTAATCCACGACTGAAATTGCGTTGGTTTGGCGGCAAGTGTGCTCGTAAAAAAACTGCGTTCGACGACAACACGTATTTTCGTTATTCCAAATTCGTCGAGTGCCGATTAAGTGTAAGAGAGAGTTACAGGTTGATCTGTAATCCAAGTTTCAGCGCCGGCGTTACTAAACTTGGTACGTCGTGGTGGAAACTTCCGGCAACACCTGCGCCCCAAGTTACTCTGATTCCTTTTCCTTCGATTCCATCGTGTCCAATCATGATGTCGACTCCGACACCGCCGGGGTTTTTGGTGCTGATGTTGTCGCCCCGATGGATGAAAGGAAATAAATACATGATGTCCGAACTTAATGCATTCGCTAATAAGAATTTGTCTTTTCCATTCGGGCTGAAGTAATAGGAATTCCTGATTCCAAGCCCGCCGGCGCTGTTTGGAAATATAAACGCTCGGCCGCCAATAATGAACCCTCCGGCAATCAGACCGATCGATTGCGATTCGTTTGTTTGCAATGAGATGCCGAGGCAAAGAGCCTCCAATGCGCCCGCACTGCCAAACAGCGAAATTGACCGCACCGGACTCTCTTCCACCAGTGCATCGCCTGCGTGAAGTCGTGACAGAGGGACGGCAATGAGTATTAGGATGCTTAGTAGCTGTTTCAATGGTTCCTTGAAGTGCTGGACCAACGGACGTTATTCGTGCGCGCGAAATCGCCGACGGCCGGTTACCCGGCACGGCCATTATTTTGCAACTCTCATCACGACCAAGACGATTGAGATGATCAATGATAACGATGAAAGCGACAACGCCAGCAGCGTTCTATTTGAGATAATTTTCGCGGCTATTGATAGTTCGTTTATCTGCAAGGCAATTTTCTCGATGAGATCCGCCTGGTCAATTTCGTTTTGTTCGAGCAGTCTTATTCTTTTGTCCAGTTGTTCCAGCGATGTTTTGTGCTGCCTGCCGTTTTCTTTTCCAGCGCCTCCGAAGTATTTGTTGACGCTGTTGAACAGTTTCTGGCCGGCGTCAACAATCGCCGGGCTGTATTTGAAGATGGTATCCCACGGTATTAACGAAAGAATTGCAAACGTACCCATTGGATTTTCCTCTATGGTTGTTGGAGACGGTTTTGCCGGCTAACAGACCGGCCGCTAAGGAACATCGTCGGCGCGGCAGTCATTCCGCGCGCGGTCTGTCTGGCCGGACACTAACTGCTTGAATCGCGCGAACCGGTTCATTTACGGCGGATATGCCGCACGCGCTGATATTAAATATCAGAGAGACACCCCGACGAGGACGGCAAGCATCCGATTGTAGATATGGCTGCCGTTCGTGGTCACTGTTTTCAGGCCGAGATCATAGCGAACGTCTACCGTGGCATCGATGAGCCCTGTCGGGACATTAAGTCCTGTGCCAATGACCACACCATAATCGGGAGATGCAGTTTGACTCATGATGTCAATCTCACTGTCGTCCCCCCCGGCGAGAACCGATTTAGCTTTTGCATTGAGCAAAAAGCCGACAGAGGGACCGGCGTACACGCTCAATTTCGCAGGGCTGAAGGGGAGATAGTATTTGATCAGCAGCGGAACTTCCAGGTATCCAAAATGATCATTTTCCGTGTAGCCGTTTCCGCCCAGAAACATTGGTCCCCCCTTGATTGTCACCTTCGCCCCTTTTATGTCGTAGAATACTTCTGGTTCCAATGAAATTTTATCGAGGAACTTCACTTCAGCGAATGCCCCGAATAAATATTGCGTGATCGTTGAATTTGTCGACGAGAATTGACTGCCAGCGAAAGTTGTGAAGTTTATTCCGGCTTTTATTCCCTTGGATACCTCAATTTGAGCCGAGAGTGCGGCAGATGCCGCAACAACTGAGAAGATAACTGCGAAGATCGGTTTCATTGATTGCACCGTTAAATGTTGATTACGTATACGTCCTTGATCTACGGGTGCCGCCCTGCGGATCGGAGCTCCCGACGAAGAGCGGCGGTACGCGATACGTTGTGAGAATATTTCGATGACCAGAGGTCTAGTTAGTGATGAATTTCTCAAGCGTGTGCTCAAGATTCTCATCTTTCAAATCGTCACCCAAAGCGAGAATTGTTCCTTGCGCACTCACCAACACGGGGAATGGTATTGACACTGCTCCGAATGACCACCTGATCGACCCGTTTGGTTGACTGCTCCCGAGAGCATTTTGCCAGGGCATTGCCCACTCATGATTTCGATACCGCAATACAGTGCTTGTAGAATCATCATCCGACACGCTGAGGATCGTAAAACCATGCGTCTTAAACCGCTCAAATGCCTTACTCAGATATGGTATTTGAGTAACACATGCCCCGCACCACGTTGTCCAGAAATCGATCAAATAGACTTGTCCCATCATGGTTCTCCCCGAGAAAGTCTTCGACGAATCATCCATTGAACGCAAGGCGAACTGAGGAACCGGTTCTCCCACTCGGACTGCGGACATGGTAGGACGATCCCCTGATGACCAGTTCCATTGTGCGGAGGCGTCACCTTTAAATCGAAATTCTGGATTAATGTAAAGATATTTGACAAAATACAAATTCGAATGATGTGCGAAGATTTCGTTCAGATACTTGAACGGCTCTTGACGGTTGGAAATAGACAAAATATACGCCAGGTTAAAATGATATACCCACACAGGAGAAGTTGGCGGAATAATTTCAAGTATCGACTTTTTTTCGATGCTGTCTTCCTGCGCGGTCGGAGATCCGGTCCAATTTGCTTCAATGTGCTGAAGAATCAATTCCTGACGAAGAATAGGTTCGTTTTCCATCGCAAGTGCCTCTTCAATGGTCCGAGTCACATCTTTCCAGTCAGCTAAATTAACAGCCGGTCGATTCAATCGGGAATTCCCTCTGAACTGTAATAAGGCAAATTTCGCCAGCAGAGATGAAGAATCATGGAAAACAATTTTACTGTTGTTGTGAGGATCGGATTTGTCCGATAACGTGACATCGACGTTTATTTGTTCAGGTCGGTCTGAGAGAAGCGCGACTCTCAGCGTCCTAAAATGAGGTCGACGGAATTCTGCCATAAGCATTCCGGAGTTGCCTGTTTCCATATGAAATGAACCGTCTCTCAATGCCGAGGCTCTGGCATAACTAGTGTCGCCTGTTGGTTCCTTTATGACAACAACTGCGGAGTCGAAAGTAGTCTCATTTGGCTGAACAAATCTGCCTGAGAGAATTATCTGCGAGTAACCGCACGAAAATGAAATCAGTAGAGCACAGATACAACATTTGAAGTAAGCCACGACCGCCTCGTTAGATTAGAAGCTATCTCAAAATGATTTCGACGTAGAATGCATCGGTAAATGCGATACTGAGCGCGGTTAAGCTGTTGAGGCGGCGTCCATGCCGCGCGTGCGAATTCGTCTGCAGATGTCAACGTACTACAACAGTTTCATCGTGCGGTAGGGAAGGAACGAATTTTCGAAGATCGGTCACGAACCTCCGAAAAGTCTCGCGGGCCGATCATCTCGTACCTGATCGTCGATTCCTGACGTCCTGCCTTCCACACGCTACTTGATCAGGCTCGGCATTGCAATCAGCTTCTGGATCTCAGGATCTCCGATATTCTCCCGCGTGACAATTCGAACGCCGATGTCTATCACCGGCGGCGCCTTTGTGCCGCGCAGTTGATTGACCACGGTTTCGACTGCAAAAAATCCCATCCTCGTTGGATCCTGAGCGACCAGTGCGTCAATATCTCCGTTTTTGAGAGCCTGAACAAGGAGGTCCGAAGTGTCGAATCCGATAAACTTGATCTTGCCGTTGAGATGTGCACTCTGCAACGCTTTCAGCATCCCTTCGGTGGTCGATTCATTCGGGCAGAACAGGCCGTCCGCGTTCTTGAGTTCGTCGACCATGCTCTCGGCGGCGGCGATCGCATCCTCAGCCGTTGGCTTATCGGATCGGTACTTACTCACGACGTGGATATCTTTGTACTTCTCAAGCGCCTTAACGAATCCGTCCTGCCGTTCGCTCAGATTTGCCTGGCCGCTGGTGTACCTCATCACAAGAACATTTCTTTTTCCTCCAAGCACTTTGGCCATCGCGTCGCCCGCCAGCATTCCCCCATTTCTATTGTCGGTGGAGACATAACTGATATAATCCTTGCCCGGCTCTCCCTTGAGCCTGCTGTCGATAACCAGGACAGCGATGCCTTTCTTCATTGCACGAGCCACCGGCGCTGCAAGCTGTGTATAGTCGGACGGAGAGAGCACAATCCCCTGTACTCCCTGCTGCGTGCACTTGTCGACGAGTTCGATCTGCTGCTTTATATCCTGGCCAGTCTTCGGAGGCATCCAATCGACCTCGACGCCTGCGAGCGCATCACCGCAGCTCTGGGCGCCCTTGTGAATGCACTTCCAGAAAAAGGAATCGTCCCCCTTGGGAATGACAACGATTTTCAATTTTTCCTGGGCTCGAGCTGCCAACGGATTGAGAGCAAGGCACAAAAGAAACAACACAATATTTCTCTTCATTGATCGCATTGCATTATCCTCTCTATGGTTTTTGATCGTATGGAATTCCTGTACACCAAATCTTTTCAACAATACATCGACACAATTTTTCGGCAGAAGCGGCACGCATTGTCGCGATCACACGGACGGCAAACACTCAGGCGCGGTAAAGCCGGCGGCAGCCGATCCGTCGATCTTTGTTACCTGCACTTTGCAGCGCCGTTCGGCCGGTTTGCGGGGGCAGTATGCTACAGAACAGGAATCAAAAAAAGACCGCCTCCGATCAGAAATACACACAAAAGGATTGTTGAAACGACGCCCTTTAAGCGAAAAAAGACAATTTGTTCTGCCCCCCTTAAGATCCAGAAGATCGCCATCGAGATCAGAATAAATGCTCCCAGTTTTGTTCCAAGGAAGTCGGGCTGATACAGAAGCACTGCAAAACCTATGACCAGGAAGACAAATGTCAGGCATAAATTGAGAACCTGCATAATTGCTCGATTGACATCCGTCAAGCGTTGCAGATCTGCCTTCCAATGGAATATTTTCCAGAACGACAGATGCAATATAGCGAATGCGATGCAATAAAAGCCGGCTATGGATAAAATGATATTTTTCATCTATTTACGCAGAGATTTGTGATGCATGTCTTACATATCGTCGCGCCCGCTCAGGCACGGCGGCGGACATCGCGCACATTAGAATTCATATCTTTTCACCGTTCGCAGGATCCGATCCGGATATTCTGCATCCTGTGTCCCGCATTACTTCAGAAGAAGCATTTTTTTCACGCTGCTGAACGAGACATTGTTCCCCGATAATCCCTTCGCCTCGATACGATAAAAATACACTCCGCTGGATACAACCCGCCCGAAATTATTTCTCGAATCCCAGATCGCAGCCCGTTGTCCGGCTGCTTGAGCCTGATTCACCAGAGTTCTCACTTCCTGACCGAGAATATTGTATATCCGGATCCTCACCGTACTGGGCGCCGGAAGTTCATACCGTATCGTCGTCGATGGATTGAAAGGATTTGGATAGTTCTGCGACAAGTAATAATCCTTTACGGCGGCGCTGCCCCGAGCGGGCACACCAAGAAGATCGTTAACATTGAACGTATAGGTATCCTTGCCGATTTGCAGAGGATTATTATACACCATTTTTATATCATCTCCGTTGAGAAAATTTGATTTATAAAATACCCAGCCCCAAGTCAAACTGTCTATGGTTGACGGAAGCGTGGGGTCAATGACGGAGGTGACATATTTGGTGCTTACTACCCAGGCGTACATCCTGTTAAGTGTATTCCAAACTTGGAATCCCGGCGCGGCGGGATTTCCCACCCTATCACAAACCAGCAGGTTCACCTGTTCATTCTTATCTGTGCACCAAACCTCGAACGGAATCCTTATGGTAAAGGGTTTGTTTGTGCCCGGAGTTGGATTTAGCGGGTAAGTTGCCAGGGTAGTCGGATATTCAACCCAGACAAGTGTTGCAGTAGAGCCTCCTGACTTCGTTATAACAACGGTATCTGATCCTATGACAGTATCTCCAAGCACTCCGGTCCATCGGAGTTCATAATCCTGCTGCAATAAATTAAGATCATGAGAACCGCCCGATGATGGAACAAAACTGGTTATCGAATTTGCCGCTGTACCATCGACGCCGAAATGCGTGAAATCAGTAATAATCCAATTATTGTTTGCATCTTCCCATTCGACGGGATAGCCAACAGGGGATAATGCATTTCCATTCAGGATGACATTCCCTTGCGTTGTGGGGGCTGTATAGCTACCATTCACTTCTACCGTAATGCCGTCAAATATTTTATCTGCCGCAGGTCCCACATTTTCAAACAAGCTGCCTGACGATCCTCCGGGGCCATAGATGCCATTATTTGCATCATAATAATGTGAAGCGTACAGGTCCATGCCGTTATAAAGAGTTTGATTGTGAAGTACTGCCTGTCCGCTGCCCGCATCAGTAACATTCCATTGGTGCTGAGTAACGAATTCATTCGCTATCGCGGCGAGCGTATCTGAACCGGCAACGTCGATCGGGCCGCCGCTGTACCCGTCATCATGCATCGTATACATCATGACGATAGGCAGCGTTGGCGAGCCGTGCGAGAGTACGACGATATCTTCACCTCCGGCAAATGCACCGTTTGCGCTATAGCCGGTCATGCTGCCGTATGTGACAGTATTTGTTCCGCTATTGTACGTATAATTGATAGCAGCTCCCGTATTCGAACTGGTTGGTGCAAAAATGGAATCGATCACCAGACCCGCCGGGAACGTAATTTGAATTCCATCGCAATAGGCGAAATCGACTGAGACGACTCTCACGATATTATGAATTGCAAAGCCGGTTCTTGTCAGATCAGTCCATACTCCTGTAGCGGACAGGGATGAACCGGTGAGAGTGTCGACTTTGTTTAATCCTTTTGTATTCGTGATCGGTTGAGTGATATCATTCCAGGTTCCGCTGGAGCCGAGTGTATACCTTTCGTCATGGAACGATACCTTGTACTGATCGCCTGTCAACTTTGATGGGTCGACAATAGTTACTTTAATTGTTGCATCAGCCTGACCTGCCGAGTGAGTTACCCGAACTTGATCTCCATGATTTGGTCCGGGCAGATTATGATCAAATGTCACACTGTGTGTTTGAAAATTACTTTCGGTATTATTCGCGTCCGCCGGAGCGCCGGAGCTGTACGAATACGCCGTAACGTAATATGAATATTTTTCCCCCTTGATAAACGGAGCGTTGGTGATGTAATCGTGTGTCGCAGTAAAATTGTACAGCAATCCGGAATCGGTTCCGGATTGCTGCAGCTGCACCGTGACATGATCTGTGCTCGGATCAAGCGCCTGGCCGTAGATTGCCGTTACGCCGTCCGACTTATCAAACGTCGCGATCAGCTTGGCAGCCCCCGGTGAAGTCTGATAGACATTATATCCCTCGAATGAAAAACCGGATTGATTGAAGTTCTCCGTGCTGTTATCCCAATAGATCTGAATTGCATCGTTGTTATTTGTTATCGAATCCACCGGCACGCCGGGGAGAGGTGTCTTTGCTACATTAAACAAATTCTTGTATGCTGTCGCCGCAGCGTAACTGTATTTCTTCAACGTATAGATTGAGTGAAGATAGTCTCCTCCAACTCCGGCGATCGCGGCGATAACAACTTGCTGTGTATCTCCCGGTGCCATGGTAAAAGGGCCGGAGCTTAAAGATAAGCGAACGTCGGCCGGGCCTGCAACTGCTGCTGGTCCAATATATGTTGGTCCTGTACCCGTCACCGGGTCACCGGGGTAACAATATCTGCTGCCGCCGGTAACGGACGCGGGAAATGAGACTACTGTTGCGGCGGTGAATCCTCTCATCACGTTGTACCACTGCTGCGTTCCATTCGAACCGTTAGCGGCGAGGTTCGGATCTCCGAATGTCGTGGAACCGTTGATGAAGAAAGCGAAACCTGTCGTCGGCAAGTTTTTCTTGCCGGCAACTTTTCTCATATTGAAGATCGCAGTATCGCTTGCCATTCCGGAAACCATCGGACCTTGCACGAAACAAAAACCCGCCGTGGGAGGGGGCGAATCCAGGCTTGCCAAATTTGCATCGTCTGACTGTCCGTTGTAGACATATCCAAGTTCCAGAGTCGTATCGCAGCCGGCAGCATCGTCTCCCGCGAACCCAAGATCAGGGTCACACCATTGAGCAACGTACATCGAATCCAACTCTACCCCGCTCTTGTTGATGAGCTTGTAGCCAACGAAAATTGTATTTCCCAGCGCTCCCGCCCGGTTGTATGCCCAGATGGTGCGCTGCAGTTCAATCCCGATAGGATATGAACTATACAAAGCACCGGTCAGTGTTGTGTTCAGATCGTTCATCACCATCCACTGGGTCTGGTCGGAGCCGGGGATTCCCGGGATGTCGATATACGCTTCGTAGATGCCGTCGCCATTCACATCGGTGTACGGCGCACCTTGAACTGCCGGCCACTGGTTCCAGTCATCCCAGTATTGCTGCAGAAGAGCGGAGGCCGTAGTGCTTTGGTATCGGCTGATGGATCCAACCTCGCTCGCCTGTAGAAGGGAGGTTTCAAGAGCTATCGTATCTGCATTGCCGGTCGGCCTGATGTCGGGACGGACCCGGTAGACCCTGTTGGCGGGTTTACTCGGATCGTCGGCCACCGCCGAAGTGCTCGCTGTGCCGTAGGTGACTATCGGTCCAGCTTGCAACCCGTGGTTATATGTCGAACCGCCGCAGTAAAGTTGATTGTTCTTAAATGCAGTCCACACAAGACCATCTTCAAAGAAACAGGTGGCGGAGTGTTGACCAATGGGGATCTCAAATCCCTCGTTGTTCGTTGTATATGGATTAAAGGATCCATCACCGCTGTTTGAGTAGTAATTAAAGATGTTGTTGATGTCCATAGGTCTGTAAGAACTGCTGGTCATCGTTTTTGCAAGACTTGTTGCATTCTTTGCATTCGCAGGTTCTTCTGCAAATGTCACATGAATTGCACACAAGACCAACATCATGAGAAAGAATAACTGCATCCGATTGCGGTTCATTGAGGTCCCTCCATACGTGATAGTGTCTGAAAACATAGATGAGGTAATTGAGTATCCCGCCGAAGGCATTTCAGATCGGACAATATGACCTGCTGCGAAGAACAAATATTATAATTCGGGTAAATATCTAGAAGCTATCTTAAAAAAATGTCTCCTTATCCTTCCCTACGGGTCTACGACTCGTAGGGTCGTGGATGGTGCGCTCGCTCCGCTCGCTTACCCAGGATGAACGGTTGTTTGTTCACACTGTCCCAAAGGGATCCCTTCGGGAGAAGGGTTTGTGTAATCATTTTTGAGATACTTCTAGACTTTTTTAATTCATCAACGAGTATTTCTTCCTGAATCATATCAATACTCCTTCGTTCGGCGCCTTTCGGACCGGAACTCGTGCTATAGAAGAGAGGTAGAGGTAAGCTGTCTCTGCGATGAGATCACGATGAATAGAATGCTCCTTTGTGCACACAGACCACGAGATGGTAGAAACTATTTCCCGGAATGACAATACCTAAATCTTGGTAATTGATAAAATAGCCGATTCTGTGATGATATTGCCTGAAATGTTGGTCTCATGTAGATTGTGCGCGCCGCGAATTCGTCGACGGGCTGCTCTTGTCATTCCCGATAGGATCCACCGGCAGCGGCATCATTTTCCTCCTTTAGTGAAAACGATCGTCGGGAAGGCGTTTTCTTTCTTCCTTCCCATCAACGCGATCAGCTCGTTGATCTCTTCTTTCGGTGCAAAACTCTTCTTTAGATGACGATTCTGGTGTACGTGCAATTCCCCGTTCTGAAGCTCGACATCAGATCGCAAATACCCGAACCTGTTTTCGATCGAGTCGGCGGCAGGGAGGGCCTTCACCGTCCATGACTGGGGAAAATGTATCGTGACGTCTTTGACGATCTCTTCATCGAAGCTGATATCGATAGGATTATTTCTCTCTTTATCTTCGATCAGATAATACTTGATCGTCACCGGACTTAACAGACCCGAAGTGCGGAGGAGCACTTCGTCGGGGGTCATGGTAACAAAGTTCTCCAAAGAATATTCAACTTCCATGCGCAGCGGCACTTGAAAATCTTTCTGATGTTCGATGGTGTGGGATAAAAATCTTGTGTATTCTTCTTCGTAGGCAAACATTTCTTTGAAGAACTTTTCCTGATCCTCAACTTTCACCTTGTTGAGCATTTCTCTCACGGTGTACGCCCACATTCCATAAAAGGTTCTTGTCTCTTTTACCTTGGCCGATCCATCGTCGGTGATGACGATGGTATATTGTTCTGTTTCTTTATTATCGATATTGCCGCCGGCCGAAACCTTCGTAAGAGTGTACGCTCCTTTTTCTCCCATCGAGATCGCCGGCTGATCCTGGTAATCCTGCTGGATCTGACCGAGCAAGAGATCTTTTCTGTACGGGAATGCGATGACGGGCTTTCCGTCGATCTGGACGCTGACGGCAGGAATCGACAGCTCTCCAAAGGACACATACGAGGAATCGAAATTCCCTTCCTCGGCAGAATGGATCAAGAGAAACGACGGTGCGAGCCGCGCCTTTTTCAGCATCGAGTAGGCTAATCCGGTAATAGAATAGACATCCCCCTTTTTTTGGTTCAGGATATCCGCAAAATCACGATTCTCCCAGTCCTGCACGGGGGTGACGGAGTTTTGAAGATAACTGATGATAGCCCTGAATTTCTGCAACGGGTCGGTAAGGCGGCCGACGAGATATTCGGTGGTATCTGCAACCTTCGAACTCAGGAATCCGTTCCTGTCCACTAAGTAGGGTTCATATTCTTTGACATATTCTTTCCAGGTTGCGGGGAGGCTGAAATTGACCGGACCCATGTGAAGCTTCACGATCATGAACTCGAGGTACTGTGCCACTTGTTTGAAATACGGTGCGTACGGTTCGCGAACGAGTGCAGGTACATCGGTCACGGTTGTGGCCAAGATATCTTTGCTGTGCAGGCTGTCGTGAGCTGTTGTGTAGGCCTGCGCCTGAGAATTTGCCGACTGTTTGATACTGATGGTCCACCAATCGGGATAGGCGTAGCTGAACTGAATCCGCTCACATGGTGCGGAATATTGAAGAGGGATCTCGTAGTCGAGGGGAGGTCTGTGTCTCATTGCACTGTAGCTCAATTCATATCCTTCTTCGATGATCGTCCCTTTGTCCACGGCTGGATAGATGAATTTGTAGCGGGAATATCCGTCCGGGTCCTTTGTCAACACAAGGTCTTTCTGGCGCCACTGCTGCACGCGGCCGTTCGGGTACGTTGCCTGCAGATAGAGATTTTCCACATCGCTGATATCGGACGTGCTGAGCCTGAACGTGGTCAGCCATTCGTCGTCTGGGTTGAGCACAATATACTTTCTGTGGACAATATTGTAATAACTCCAAGAGGAGAACAAGCCGAAATCAAACTGGCTTCCCGCGTGCTCGACGGTGTTCTCGACGGTCAGGAAAACACCCGGGTACTTCCCGTATTTTTGTTCGTACCGCTGAACATCAGTCGTGTCGCGAACATTGGCGGGGGGGATCTTCAGAAACGAGATGCGGCTCGACGTGGCGCAGCCGGCAGCAAGAATGGTGATGATGAAAAAAATGGGGAGACGCATACCCTATTTCCTTGATATCGTGAATACGGATTTTCGTTGCTGCGATAGACCTTCATAGAATGAGAAGAAAGCATCCCGCGAAATTCCTTTGTACATCCTCCCGGTCTGAGCATAGGCATAGGTGAAGAGTAGATTGTCGTGCTGCTGTAAAGACGATGAAATGCAGGAATCTTTGCCGGACAAGCCGCCGATTTCCAGAGTGTCCGGAATCGTCGTCCATCCCGGGGCTTTCATGGAAATCCTGCATCGTATCGAGATCGGTTCTTCTATCCAAACAGGAAAGGCATCCGATTTTCGATCGAGAACATCGGCGGCAATTGCGACAAACGGCATCTTCGGAACGTACTCTCTTCCCGTTGACGATATGATAAACGATGAAAGATCGGCGCGCGACCGTACGACCAACGCATCGGAATCTTCCGACACGACGGCGAAATCGTCGAGCTGCAATTGGGCAAAATGAGATCCGATCTTCTTTTGAAGAAACCGTTTTAATTCGTCGTGAGTCATGTCGCGCAATGCGTGGAGCGCCATCCAGCGAACATCGTTGCGCAGCACGATCGTCGCTGTTCCTGCGGTCAGGGAATCCGGTGAACATTCCACAGCAATATCGATCGAGGGTTGTGAATCGATTCGCCTGACCCACTCGTAGCGCGGATATTCCGGATCGAGGATGAACGCGCGTGTCTGCTGGTACGCGGCCGGGAGGTTGCCGAACTCGCAGTATCGGGCTGTCGGATCGAGAAACATCGTTCCAGCGGTCCCGGCATACGCGCAGATCATGTGGTTAAACAGCGAAGGATGGATCAGCGAATCGAACGGCGCAGGCGACGATGCGATGACGGCCATTGAAAGCGGTATGCCTGCCTCCCGCGCAAGCGCACAAAGAAGCGAAGCGCGGTCTTTACAGTCGCCGTATTGATGTTCAAGCACCAGCGAAGGGGGGCGCGGCACGATCCCGTTGATGCCCCGTTCGTCGGCAACATACCGTATCGAGGAACGAACGTAGTCGTAGAGGACTTTCAACTTCTCGGGGGGAGTCCGGCAATGCCGCAGGGAATCTGCAAGAAATGCCGCGTTTGCTGAATCAAGCTTCGGGTGAAGATCTGTTTTCCTTCCGTACCATACCGTGAATTCCCGGATGCTGGTCGGATTTATCTCCACGCTGTCCTTCACAAGAGACGTGAGAATAAGTGCGCGCGTGGAAGCGTACGGATAATAATTCAGATGATGCTGCGGGCCGACACCGCCCACCGTCAGAATCGTTGTCTCTTTGTCCGGCCTTGCCACGGAGCAGGGGATGGAGTCGAACGGAAAGAAGTAATGAAATTCGACATGAACGTTTTCCGGATGTTCGATCGTCATGGTGAAGCGTGCAACGGAATCGGCATTGGGGACGCTGACGAGGGGAAAGAAAGATGCGTCGCTGTACTCCTCGCGATAAGAACAGGAAAACGTTGAGCCCACGGCCGGCGGCGATGCAATATAGATGGTATGCTGTATCTCGTCCGAGATGAAGACGTCCGGATCGGATGCGACCCTGGAACTGATGTAGTCATCGGAGATCGACTTATGATCTATCTCTGCGCGTATCTTCGATACGGGCGCGTAATATTTCCCATAGATCGTGTACGTCTTCTGCTTTGTCGCCGCTTCGCTAAGGAGCTTGAAGGACTCCGATACGTTGTTCTCAAGCGTGTACCCTTTGTGATGCTCCGAAAGCGTAATGTGCATCGATTCGGAATAGACGACATCCATATTCTGGCAGAAGGTTGCATCGCCGAGGAATGTGCACAGGATTGTGAGGAGTGCGATTTTCAGGAAGTTCAAGTGGTTCACATGAAGCAGATTTGTATAATACGCCCCGGTTTGTTGATTCCCTATATATTCGATTGGAGCGGAGCTTTCAAATGCGGCAAGGTATCCATCATTCTCAGAGCAGGAATGTCGCCTCTTTTAGAGCGGGCCTTGAAAATAATGTAGTCTCTTGTCTGTCGAAAAGCAAATGCGACAAGCGAATTACTTTTGCGTAATGAGAGGGGGTGCCTTCGTCGAAGAGATTATTTCTGCGGGCTGGACCGTAGACTCCGATTCCTCTTATTGAATTGCGGAACCCCCCGCGCATCCCAGCGGGGGCGAATATTAGCGTGTAGGAGCAAAAGATATCCCATTGTCCTGGATGAAAAATTCAAAAACATGAAGCTTCTATTTTCACCTTATTTTTGATTTGCCTCAATTCTTTGAATTGTTTCATATATTCGGCCGTCCTCCGTTGCAGCAAAGAGATAGCCGTTCGGATGGGCCATGAGCTTCATTATTGAACTTGAAGTGAGGCCTACGCTGTACGGCAGCCAATTTTTCCCATCGTCGGTGGAACGGAACACTCCGGTTCTTGTGCCGATGTAGAAAACGTGATGGGAATCTATAATGAGCGAAGAACCCATACTTGCAAGATCACCGACATGCTCCCACGACACACTATCGTTATTAAATCTATAGATCTCGCTGCAGGCGCGCACTGCATAGACCGCCCCTTGTGCATCCATCACCATATCATTAACAGTTCTATCGATATCGGCTCCTATATTGCAAACATAAAAGCCATTTTTCCTGAGTAAGCCCTTATTGCACTCCTGCCATGCGATACCATCATCGTTTGAACTATATATTCCTTCGCCGCGAACGGAGGCATACAGAACGCCTTTTCTATCGCGTACTATTCGATCCGGCGAGTCAGGAAGAACTGACTCGGATGCGATCCATGCATTGGTGTCTGGCTTCCGAGAATAAATTTTACCATATGATGAACCGCCGATCGAAATATACGACAGAACTTTTTTAGTGGTGTCGGCGCATGGACTGCGAAAATGGCCGAACTGGGAAACGCCGAGAAATATTGTCCCATCACTATCAAGAAGAACCGCATGGACATAGGAACCTGGCTGCTCGTCGTTTTGTTCCGTGGTTTTTATTTGTTCCCATGTGTCTCCTTGAGTCTTCGATTGATACAAACCGTCAAACGATCCAAGGAAGAGAGTCTGGCTTGCTGTATCAATTGCAAGAGATTGAACAAACTCATTCGGAAATTTTCCTGTGACCCAATGCATTCCTTGATCGGTCGAATGTGCCAATTCTCCGTCATCAGCTAGCCACAGAGTGCCGAATTTGTCTATTGAGAACAGCCGTAGTTTCTTATGAAGCGGCTGATTGATTTCCCGCCACACATCCTTTTCCACGATATTTTTCGGAATGAGTGCCTGAATGTCACGAAGATTCGTCCGGTACATCCCGTTTCGTTCGTCTTCAAAGCCAAAGTCTGCAGAAACGAAAAGATATTCTCCTGATACGATGGTATATTTTACATCGCTATTTTTGAAACCGACACAGTACCAAGTATTGCCTCCGTGCGGCAGATAGAATAATCCGTTGCCCGTTGAGGCAAGCATATCACCATTTGAAAGCGGTTGCAGATTATTGGGTTTTGAGGATGAAAGGCCGTTGACAATGTCGTTGAATATTTTTCCATGATCGATAGATCGTGAAATGCCGGAGAATATTTCGCCGGTTGTCGTTTCTGTAAAACTTGTTGGGACGTCCTCGTAACGATCAACATCCTTCAGTTTATTCCATGACTCGCCTTCATTTGTAGACGTGTAGAGGCCTGTTTTATAATCGGCATTGGCGTTCATGCAGATTCGGCCTTCCGGATCGACCCCCATCGAACTTATGGAAAAATCGGGCTGGGACGTTTCTATCGTCGTTTGGTGCCACACGCTGTCATATTTTGCCCACGTTGCTCCATTATCCGTCGTCGAATAGGAATTGTCAAATATGACTTTATTCCATGAGGCGCCTTGATCAGCCGAACGCCATAATCCTCCCCCCTTGAATGTAAGATTTGACCCGCGGCCGTCTTTTGCCGGGACCATGACGATCTCGCTTGTTCCGCCGGCCAGTAGTGTCCCGTGCTTCGTTGACATCAACGTATGGACCCTGAAATCGTTCAACCCGTGAGACGCCGCAGAAATCCAATTTTTCCCCTTCCCATCTCCGACAAAGACACCGGAAATTGAAGTACTGAGTGCGATACAGTTTTCATTTACAAAGACAATGTTTTCAATCCAAGAAAGATCGATGATGGGTTCCCACGTCGCACCTTCATCTCCCGACTTATAGGCACCGCACCATTCTGTCCCTGCATAAAGTTCTCCTGCAGGATCCACTCCTATGACTGTCACGTCATGAAACGAGCTGAAGAGAGAATTCCAGGATATTCCTCCGTCGACTGAGCGAATCAATGCCGAGCCCTCGTCTATTCGAGCAACAGCAAGTATTGTATCTCCGTCATATCCATCGGATGATACAATCCAAAAAGGCGAGCTGATCGGGTGCCATGTTGTGCCATTATCCGATGATTCATACTTGCCGTCAGGATTGTGCACATCCAGGAAGACATTTCCCGCGGGTGTATAATCAACAATAGAGATATTACCTTTCGGGGGATTTAACCTTTTCCATGTTGCGCCGTCATCCGACGACCTCGTTAATCCATGCTGCCAGGTTCCCACAATAATATTATCCCCTTTAGCGGTAATCCGCAGCCATTCCCGCGGCTCGATTCCTCCGACGATGATTTTTTTCCACGTTGCTCCATCGTCCGCCGACATCAGTAGCGTGCATGAGTCAAGAGGAAATATTAAGTTCCCGTTGCCGTCCATCACCACTGTTGCGATATTTTTAAGTAGCTTTTCATCTCCGATGGAAATGCCGACATGTAACGCCGCCCAATGCTTTCCAATGTCGGACGTTGAATACAAGTCTCCTTCTTCCATTCGGGCGAATACTCTCCCTTGGGGTGATGTCATCAATACTCGATACGTCGAATCGGGAAGAGGGGTTTTGACCCATGATTTGCCGTCGTCGAGAGAGCGATACACGCCATGCAGTGTTCCGGCGAAAATAATGTCTCCTGTTTTCGCAAGACAATAAATAGACTTGTCGCCAATTCCTTCATTGGATGATGTCCAATGATTTCCTTTATCAATGGAAAGTATAATACCTTTTCCCGTTCCAACAATAATGGTCTTGTGAACGGTCGTGATGACCGCTCGTATGCTGCCATATGGAGAGTTCACTCTTTCCCACTCTTGGGCTCTTGCACTGCTTAAGGCAGCAAAAAATAATATTTGAAGAAGAAAAAGAACTCGAAGATATTTATCCATGATATGCCTCTGTCCATTTCTAATTTGGTCTGCCCGATAACGGACCGAAGCTCCCGCTAAAGAGCGGCGTGACATTGTAAACTGAGGCGACGTGCAGCCGGTTCCATGGTGAACACGCGAGCGGATTGTTTGGGGACATCAAGTAATTTAGGTGTGATCTAAAGTCTATCGAATGAATTGTAAATGGCTTCAAAGATCCAGGGGTTATTAAAATCAAACTCGAGATATTCATTCATTTGCAAATAGATCGACTGATTGCTGTCAATTCTAATGAACCGTAACGTTATCACGGTGTCCTTGGAATCCCTTGATGCACCCCCAATGTCAAGAGAACCCCACGCAGAATCTATCATCGATGAGACTTCTACAGATTGACCGTCAAAATCGGTGTACCAAGCTCCATTCTCATTGGCAGGTTGATAAAATCCGCATCTTCTCGCCATGCTCTCGTATTTGTCACTGCTTCTCGTGACGAGAATCTTAAGAATATTGTTGACGTGCGGGGAAAAGTATTTCACGCCAGAAGTGTCCACTCTCTTTAGCTGTATATAGATCGTTGAATCATCATCTTTTCTTTCCGTTTCGTAGTAGCTCGGGACACTCAATTGAAGCCCGAGCCGCTTACTGCATATATGATTCCATCCCAGCAGGATTGTGTCGAGGCGAAAACCCAAATTACCTCTCCCCACGAGGTCTCCATACGTTCCCCATTTGATTTTCGTTATTTCTTCTTTGACTACGTGTTCAGTGCAAGAATCTTGATAGACAGTGCCTTCTGCGATGGGCAAGGGCCAGTATTGGACGGATGAAACGAGGTTGTCGTAGTCGGCTGTGTGCCTGGGATTCTCAGCTTTTAGATTCGCAAGATTATTCAATTGATACTGCAGGAATTCGATGTTGGTTTCAGAGATGCTTTTATGGAGTTGTGCTGCCGCTATCGCGGCTCTGAACGAATAGTAAAAGCGAGATGCATCTCGGACATATAAACTATCGGAATGCAGTCGTGCAGTTCTTTCTTCGCTTGTCTCCCTGCGACATCCAAGAAGGAAAACAATTCCTAATAAACCTACTCGCACTAGTCTCATCGGCATTCGTGATATTCGTTTTTGTACTTGCTGGCGGCGAACGGACCGGAGCTCCCGCTCAAAAACTGTGGCGATGTGCCGCGGAATCGTCAACGCTGATGCCGTTGGTCCCGAAGAGATCCTCCGAAGGAGTCTGGCAATCCCATTCCCTCTGGGCTTTCTTAATTGTCCTTATGAACTATTTTGTCTTTGCTGATCAAATTGATTTCATGCTCGCACAATTTGTTGTTGAGATATTCTGCGATCTCGATCCCGGCCCCGATTGCAAGACCAATGACTGCACCAATTTCTGCGTTATGTTCTAGTGCATTCAGCCAAACAACAGAGTTGGCGAGAATGAACTTGAATAAATATATGGCTGATAAAATAGTTATTGAACCGTTTGCAATCGATATAATCGCACCTGCAAAAACAATCCGTAGAATTGCTTTGCTCGAAAAAGGTTTGGTGACAACATAGTTGTAAACAAAAACAGCTAAGGTGATTACAACCACGTACGCAAAGTTTAAAATGACTGACCGCCAGGTAAGTTTTACAATTAAACCGGTGAGAATGATATACCAGATTAAGAGTGCCGGCAATAGATGGCGGCGCATTGAACTCTTATTTAAAGCGTACGCAACTCCGGCGGGTATACTGCTTACGGTAAACTGAAACGGCCACATCCTGGGAATAAAGACTGCAGAGCGATATAAAATGAATCCCACGAGAATTCCGACGCCAGAAACGATGAATGCACGCAGGATTATGTGTCTCCAAGAATTTTCTGTTGTGTTCATTGTTGTATCCTTTGTCGCGCAGTTGGTTTGTTTTACCAGCTAACAGAACGAGATCCCGCTCATCACGAAGTTCGCATAGCGATTTCCCGAAGGGATTCTCCTTCGGAGTCTGCCAAAGCATCCCCCCGGAAATTGTCGAGCAATTTTTGCTATACCCAGCGCCTCCCCGTGAGGCGCGGCTGGCCGGCGATGGTATCAATTCTTATTGCTGTATAGTTCGTTGTAGACAACTGATCTGTCAAAAACATCCTGGATCTTTAGTTCCATTTCATGCTTGTCGGGCAGAACGTAATACTTGTCAAAGAACGACCAACCCAAACTATCCTGACCTGCGTACACATACCGAGTTAATACATCAAGGGTAAGCTCAAGCAGCGTGGATGAAAGATCCTCATTAAATGATTTTGTCGTATCGAGGAATTGTCTGACGTCATTTTTCCTTCTGTCAATGTCCTCAAGGTTGACACGGGGAAACTCACGACTTGCAAGCACAAAAGTACCGGTTTCCTTAGAATACTTGTAGACCGCTGCGGAGAAAGGAGAACAAGCGCCGCACAGCCTGTCAAAATAGTGAAATGACTTAAGCAATTGGGTGAATTCAAAGCGTCCATCATGGTTAAAATCGACAATCTGATCGATCCTGCCAATTTCCGATTCAACTTCATTGCTATGATACAAAACCCGAATTGAGTCAGCGAGATCCAGGAACCAATAGATGCAGCAACAATGAGCACCGCCGGTATATTCTTCGATGATAACTTGTTTTCTGCCATTGGGAATTAGTGAAAATAAGATGTAGTTGACTCCATCAGAATCCTCTACCCCGACAGTTGTTCTAAATTTAACGGAGTCGTTTCGAGATATTATCAGACTATAGACCTTAAAGGTGGAGTCTGCCAAATCGCATGTTTTAATAATAGTGTATCCCTCAACTCTAGTATCATAGTTCTTTCCTTTCCAGTAATCGAAATACAAACTTCTTCTGTTTTCTTCTTCAGCATCTCTCTCTTTTTTGTGACTCAGCCACTCACGCGTTTCCGGTGATGTGAAGTCAATGTACTCGCTGGTTTTTTCCGGATGCAACTGAGACAAATATCTTGAAAAGAGATACCTTCCAGAAAACCAAAAATAAGCGAGAAACATTCCTAAACTGACAATGAGAATGTAGATGACGCTAATATGTTTCTTGATCATTAACGGGAGCTCCAAAAACGATCTATACTGGAAAGCAATGTTCGCCGCCTCACGAACTTCGAGAGTAGCCTTCGGCATGAACAGCGGGACTGTATAAGCTGTCTACGACTCTTCGAGTTGTAGACCTGTGGAGCGGCTGGTTAGGCGGCACCCCGTTTAATCTCTTGGTTTTCTTGGAAAGAGCATCGGAGTTTTAGATTTATACTCGAGATAGGAATATCCAAAGCGAAACTCCAATTCCCGTTCTTCATACATTTTCACGAAGAAAAGTAGTGCTGGTGTAAACAGGACGAGTATCCAGAGCACAAACAATATTGATTGAAACCAGACCCCCAATGAAAGCCCTAAAGCCAAGACAGAAAGCACCATGGGATTACGCGTCCTTGTATACAACCAATCTACCGCCAATTTTTTGCTGAGGACTATGAAAAAAGGCGCACCAAGTCCTTTCACGGCAAGTGTAATGACGGTTAGCAATGTGACGCCACTGGTGACAATGACCAACATTAATCCGATTTCCGCCGGGATGGGGAGTGACCAGCCAGACCAATCTTGATGCGTGGTCAATGCTCGAGCGATAGGAATACCAAATGTAAACACCAGCGCAGAATGGACAAACGTCGTTATCCATGCGACATGGTTTTTTGATTTGTCTCGGTCCAGTATTTTTCGTCCGAACCAAACAACAGGGAAGGTCAACAAGATCGCTCCCCAAATGATAGCTAGATTTATGCTATTGGAGAGATGTGCATACGACGCCCACCATAAGAGATATAAGATAACCGCAAAAAGAACAACCCTAATAAGAAACTCAATAATCTGTCTCATAGTAATATCCTTTGAGTTCTCCGGTTTCGCCTTTCCATCTAAAGGAGCGGAGGTCCGGCTAATACAGCGGGACCATGCAAGCCGTTTACGACTATGCGCGTTGTAGATTCGTTGAGGGCGACGTACAGCCGATTCCATTCAGTTCATTGCGCGGCCGTATCTGCTGATCAGGTCATTCTCGGCAAAGTGCCGAGCGGCGAAATCGCCGACGGCTGGTTCTGTCCGTCCCGAAGGGATCCTCCATACAAGTTCTTCGGACCTTTGAGACTTGTCGATCGTTATTTGCGATGATCTCGCGCTTTCCCGAAGGGAGCGAGTGGTTAGGTGGCAATCATTTGGCATTCGAGTTAGTGCGCGATAACGCAAGATCTAATGTACCGGTGTAGTTATTGAAAACCAGCTTGATAAGTTTTGGAATTCCCTTCCCCGCTTGGGTAAATGCAAGTACTTGATTGGCCAAAAGTGAATCCCTGTAAACGATCGAATTGCTTGAATCTGAAATTGTAATCGAAGCGTTTCCCGATGTCTGATTAGCCACTACTATAGAACAGGAAAGTGAATCTGTTGAAAAGGCCAGACCATATTCCGCATTTGACGTATAGGAATTTGCAGTCAAGTTAATAGCAAAAGCATTTGTAGTACTTGCAACAACGGGAATATTTGTAGACCTCGGATTTGTAGAAGTATTCTCTTTGCATCCTGCGAAGCACATTATTGCCACTGCAAGAGTGGCTACGATTATCTTGTCCATGTTTACCTCCTGTGTTCTTATTGGCGCATGACGGACCGGAGCTCCCGCTGATTACGAAGTTAGCGAAGCGATCCTCCATAGGGTACCAACGGACCGTCGGGACTTGTCGAACGTTATTTGCGTAGACCCCGCATTTTCCAGCGGGGAGCGGCTGGCTAGGCCGCAACGGGTTCATGCAAAGCCGCAACAACAATTTTCCACGAGCCTGCAATACGCATGGTGTAGGTGAATCCAAGCCGGGTGATTTCCTCATCGTTTGTGTTGAAGCGCACAAACGTGCCGGTACAAGAGGCAAGGCCGGGCGACAATTTGCGAACTTTAAGTCCAACAACTTCTGTACGACGATAGGATTGGCTTCGCAACTGTGCCATGAATTGGGAGAGCAATGCTCGAGCCGTGTCAGCATTGGGCACCACGAAGACACCCTGAGGTGCAATAAACATGCTGGGTAGATCATAGAATGGAAGTGCCGCCTCGGGATCCAACGTCTCAAACGCCCGCATGTATGTGCGAAACACTGACTCTGGATCGTCGGTCATGTAACTACCTCTTCTTTTCACCTAACGGATCATATCATTCTCGGTGAACTGCCGCGCGGCAGCTGACTATTGCCGCTTGCGGTTTTTTGAAACGAGAACGACCTGCCCCCGGTCGGATTTTACCACGGAAACAAAAAAGCTGCGGTACTCCGCGTACCGCTCAGGCGGAATTTCGTAATCGCGGATTGTCAGTTCTCTCGTGAACACGAGCACGGAATCGCCGCGCGGCGTGCACTTCGAAGAGAATTCACCAAACGAACTCGCAATTTTCACATCGGAAGGGAGCGTTTCAATATCATAGCCGGCCGGCAGGGAATAGAGGATGGAATCCTTATCATGATACGGAAACTCGAACCGTACGGGTGACATCCGGTGTGCGATGGCCGGCGGGACAGAGACGCTTCTCTCCATAAGACTCGGCTCAAAAAAGAGGCGCTCTCCCGAAACGGATGCGTATCGGGGAAGCGCGAGCCGAATGGAAAGCAGAAGTGAATCCGTATGCGAGGGGAATCCCGAGAAAGTGAAACTGGATAGCGTAGCGTTGGGAAGTCTGAGTGTGTTTTCTATCCACTCTTCCCGATCTTTTGGAGAAGTTGCTTCGACGATCTCACGGATGACGTCGCCCTTATCTCCGGTCCATCGTGTCGTGATGGATGCGCGCGCATCTCCAGCCGTCTCCAGGACGACAGACCCGCAACGAAGCTGTTCATTTTCCGCGGAGGAACTTTTTGGAGTTCGTACTACGACGCCTCCTAGTGGAGTAATCATCAATGCCTGGCGATTTTCCGTAAATGCCCCTAGATGTCCGGCCTCGATCGATTGACTTGTGCACTCGAGCCATAGGGAATCATGAGCACAGGGGACGCAAACGATAACGTGATTGAATTGATTACAGGAAAAATCGGAGAGGAGAGAATCGGGGTTAGGTCCCGCTTCAATGATGACGGAGTAGGCAACAATTCCCGCGGCGCCAAGAAGTGAGACGATGTAATTTGATAATGCCTTGCAGTCGCCGTATCCCCGTTCGTGCACGTACTGCGCGTCGAACGGCTGCCAGCCGCCGACCCCCAGCTGGACGCTCACATACCGTGTTCGTGATTGCATATAACGATAAATTTTGGCGACTGCCTCCGAAATGCTGTCCCCCTGGAGTGCAAGCGACCGCAAATCCCGTAATGCATCCTCAGGAAGTTTATTCCTTCCGTCTGTCAGTGAATAATACCAGCCCCCAAAGTCCCTCCATGATTTCATGCTTCCCGCATGCCCCTCAAGCTCGAAATAGGAGGGAGCAATCCGGATTACTGTGGAAACCCCTGCAATGTCCTTCCCATAAGCATCCTCTGAGAGTTCCGGTAAATTTGTTGACTGCCATGCATAATGTGTTGTGCTCCCATCTGCAGAGACTACCGGAAGGGCAGAATCACCTTTGCAATGATAACGCAGGTTTTGGCCCGACGGAATAAGCACTTCGTATCGTGACAGCTCAACCGGGTCAAACGATCCTCGGGAATACCATGCCGGCCAGTTCAAGACTCCATTAAAGGAGATTTCGTATTCGAACTCCACCGTATACGGGTAACGGCTGTAGTATAAGTGGGCGGTTTTTTTACGGACATCATTGTATAGCGTATAGCCGCTGATTGCGCTCATATCCTTAATGTCGTCCGAATCCAATTCCCTGATTTTTTTTCCGCTGGCATCGTAGATTCTTCCTTCGAGAGATTCAATTTCAGTGAACTTGTCGTACCACAACGTAATACTTCCGTACGATTCTTTTTCCTTTTCGAAAATGGTGACCGCGCGGAGACAATGCAGGACGGTGTGCCGCGAGCTTTTAACCTCAAACCGGGCGACATCTCTTCTAACTACCGCAGCTGTCCCATCCTTACGGAGTCCATTTGGAATCTTGGACACGTCGTACTCTCCATCCTCGGCTGCAGACATTGCGCCGGCCTGCAGTGCGCATTGTATCGCGAAGCAAATGATAACGGCCCGGGTGTTTCGAAACTGACCCCTCCTCATGGCAGTTTTCCTTTCTTCTGCGCCTTTTTGGCGGCTTTATGATCGGGAACCATGCTCTGGTTCAAAGAGTCGGCAGGTGCTGAGACAGGGACCTTTTTTATCCGGGAAAGGACGAACTGTTCCGATTCCGCAGCGACGACCCTGGTGTAAAATTCACGCAAAGAGGAATAGTCGCCTGGCGGTATCTCCGATTTCCGGATTTCAACTTTAGAGAGGAGATGGATCTCACGCCCTGCCACATCGACTCTTCTGGTATACACCGCCGCATTTCCCGCGAGGGAGATCGACTTATCGCTCACCCTTTCGAGAACTTCAAAACTATCGGGAATGGTTATGTTCGTGACGAACGTGCTAACGCGCGGGTAGCCGTAATCCACCGGAAATTTTCTTTCTTTTGATTTGAACGGATTCTCGGCTAACCGGTCGGTGATCTGGGGATTGAGATAAATCAAGTCGCCGTTTTTCAGCGCATAGCTGGGGGAGGAAATGGAAGCGATCAATCGAATCGGCTGGTCGATGCTGTCCTTGCCGGTGACCGAGACTGAATCGATCGTTATTCCCGATGCTTCCGGATTGAACTTTTCTTTTGCCACTTCAAGATTTTTTTTCTGCTGCAAGCTCTGACGCACAAAAAGGCCGCCATACTCTGCGTACGAGTCGTCGATCGTTCCTGAGATCGATCCGTCCTCATGAACTTTCAGCGAAGAGATGGAAGACTCTACGGCTCTCTGCTGTGTCGACAGCCGTACCCATTTTATCGAATCACTGTTGACGACCAGGCCTTTAACATTGAGTACTTCTGCCGGAAGCAGGCCCATCGGCCTCTCGGGGTCCGTCGCATCGAGCCAAAAAATCTGGGAGCCGATCGTTACCTGCGCCAGCACGTAGTTGAATTGCGACTCGATGGGGTAGGTGTCCTGAATTTTTCCGTTGTCGCGCGTACTGAGGATCACCGGATCGGCCTTGATGCCGCCGCTCTTCAGCATCGAAAGAAGAAGAAATGTGATTTCGGCATTGGTACCCGTTTTCGACTCCAGCACGTCGTTCACTTCGTTATCAGCATAGAGACGGTTCTTTCCCGAACAGACGACGGACGTAGCGACCCAGTGATAGATGGCGGCCAGCTTTTCCTCAGGACTCGTCAATCCTGCGACAACGGCATCGGTTTGTTTGCGCACTTTGCGGGTATCGTCGATCCTGTCGCCGAAATATGTGTTATCCATCATCTCATCGATCAACTTCTTCCAGTCGGTCATGATCATGTGCACTCCGGAGTAGAGGTTAGCCCAGCCGGTCAGCTGGACGTTAACTTTGCTCCGGTAATCGTTCATCGTCGTGGTGAACGGTTCTTCCCGCAGAGCGGGAATGTCTTTCATGGCAAGGCGAAATCTGTAGCAGGGCAGCTCGCTTGTTCCGGCCTTCGTCATTGAAAGGGTCACCTCGGGGCACTTTTCGTCGACATCTTCTGTGATGGCGAACGGCTGATTCTTGTTAAAGACCGTCATGAAACCGACCGTCTTCAGCGAATGGATCCTGTACTCGCTCCAGAGCGCTGGCTCGGAATACTGGAAATACCAGTTCCTGATAAACCAAAGGTTTTGCGCGACGATCGAGTACCGGAATTCCACCACACAGCCGGGCTTGAGCAGCGGGAGGGTAAACCTGTACCGCGTACGGTCCGCATCCACCGCCTCCTCGTAGATGTCCTGTTTTTCAAGAACGGTTTTGACGATCTCGTTGTGTTCATCAAGCGAATATGTTACTCCTTCTATGCCGTTGATGCTCTCATAATGTTTCTTCGTGAGCAACTGGACAGAATGAGTTCCCCACTCGATACCTTTTGTCGTGAGGATCTTGATGCGCATAATTCTGGTGAAAACGATGTCGTAATTCTGGTCGACCGTTGATACGCCGTAGTCGCAGAGGATCAGCGCCGATGCGTTGGTGTCGGCCGGATATGTTTTCATTTCCAGATTGGCCCGGGGGATCTCACCCCAAACGATCGGAGGGTCCTGAGCGTAAAGACGGTGAGGAAGGATAGACAGAATGGTAAAACTAATTACGAAAAGGAAGAATCGGATTCGTGTCATAAGGAATGCCTGTAGTGTGGAAAGTTACCCGATAGAAGAATAATGCGGTCCATGGAGAGGAAGATGCAGAACGATTTTTTAGATTTTCGGTTCCGCTTGTCAGCGAGCGCCGTCAACAAAGTCACACGCAGGCGCCATGTCCCCACGATCATTTGTGAGATCAGCTAGTGCTGCGGGCAGGAAGCTCGTTCGATACATCGAACCGCAGCATCTCAGCACCTCGGTCGATCTCAATAGTACGTGATGCTTACAAGAAAAAAAGCTTTCAATGTCGATAATTTTCCGGAGTAGCCCGGTTGCGCGGGATCGGCCTGGTCGTCTGCGGCAATATGTGATATACCCACGGAAATTCCGGCTCCCCAATTGTCGTCGAGCCACCATTCCTGTCCCCCTTTTAGCTGGAATGCGAATCCGTTATGCGACGTCGCTCGCACGTTGGCGTAATCGATTTGAAATCTTCCGACCCCGAACGTGCCGCTCACAAACATGTTCGCCGGCATGAAATATTTTGTTACACCGATGCCATACATTGCATCGTTCGCAGAAACACTGGAGGGTGAATACACCGATGCCCCATCTAGAGTGAACGTAGGACTCGAGACGGCTCGTCTGATCGCATCGATTGACAGAATGAGCTGTTCTTCGTCAGAGATCACGTATCCTGCTTTAGCATCGTATTGAAAACCTGTGCCGTTCGCCTCGAATTTGCTGAAGGTGGTATTGGTTGCATTCAAGGTGATTGCCCCGAAGGCCATTCCTCCCGATAGGGAAAAGTAAAAACCGCTATGCAGTCCCAAATTGTCTGAACCGTCTTGTGCCGCTGCCTCTTGAACAACTGCCAATGTTGAAACGAGGATAAATGCAGCAATGATTGTTCTCTCGGCGTTGTGTCCTTGTCGGGTCATGCCATTATTAGCTCAATTCGTCTTCATGTAAAAGGACATCCCCAAGTATGGTGCGACGGTCTGGTTAAGATATTTGTTGAAGATGCAGGTGATGCAATCGCAACGCTGGACACTGTGTCTAAAGAAGGACAAGCCGGCGGATATTTCGACGCCTCCGCCTTTATTCTGAAGATTCCTCTTTTGGCAAACTACACCAAATTACATGAAAATGCAACTTTGGGTAGTGAGCTGCGTTGATCTACACACTGGTGGCGTTTCTCGTTCCCAATCTCCGATTGGGAACGGAGTGATCCTGCTGGTCAAGGTCTTCAGACGAAAAGACGAGATATGCAGGTCGCTCCCAAGGTGAGTTTGGGAGCGAGAATGGAAATTCTCAAACTGTAACCCACCAATCTCTTAGTGGCCCGTTGCCAATGCTTTCAATGCGCCTGCTGAGTGTCCCACCATGCAGTCCATTCTTCAGCGGTGGTGAAATCCATCCCGGTTTCTTTCCTTAAAACAGCAACCGCTTTTTCGTTTTCCGATTTCGATCCTACCCACAGTAATTGAATCAGATTGTCTATGACGATAGGTTTTCGGTACCTGTTGATGCACGCCCAGATGCTGTCAGCGCGGACTTGAGGAGATGCGCCGTCTCCAAACCAGACCTTAAAGCCGATAAGTTTTTCAAGTTGAATTTGATGCCATGTCGATTGCTTTTGGTCGATCGTGCGGACAAGGTCGACACAGCGCTTGAAATACCGGAGCGTTGACAGATCTTCGACAATATCCAGATTTGCCGACGTCCGCCAATCTTTCCATGCTTTGATCGTACTATCGACTGCGTGCGCATTCTTGTGATCCACTGGATGCCAGTCGACCGCGGCCACGGTGGAGAGATAATAGAGCCATGTGTCCAATTTCCCGCGGTAAAATTCCTTGCTGCTGTCCTTGTAAGTGTCGATGTGGTCTAGGATGAAATCGACGAGGCTTTCCGAGAACACGTTTGTAGTATTTCTGACGTTGCGCGGAGCGGCAAAGTAGTAAATGGAGCCATCGTACGGCTGGAACGACGCGTTTCCCTCGATGGGCACTCCCGTGAAAATGGCGTGATCCACGGCGAATGTTTTGCCGATCTGGACGACCGCCTGATCGGCCCAGGAGGACTTAGGGACGTCAACCTGGCCGCAACTATAGACTCCCCCTTGGGCTGCGAAACTCTCAGACAGGTAGTGGCCCAGGTAATGCCCCATCGATTTCTGATTTCCCGCCTGCTTCGGAACGATTCCCCTCAGGAGATGAGCGCCGTTATAAAAAACAAGGGCTTTGGTCCCGGGTGCGCCCTCGAGAATATCTTTGATCCGCCGTGAAGAATACTCGTCCCGCTCATAGATGAAAAACTTTTCTCTCTTCTCGGTTGTCCAGCTGCTGAAATCGATGTCTTTTTCGGGCCCCATGATCTCAAGACGGAGCTGTGCTTCGGCCGGGACGCCGCTATTGAATGCATCAACCCGGAGACGAAGATCCCTCAATTCACCGTAGAATTCCAGCGTGCCGGTCGTAAACTGATCTCCCCAGAAATTTATCGGGTCTATTATCTCGACGGGATTCCCGGTTTCGATATAACGGTTCAATGTGCGCGCCCTGGTAGAATCAACTTCAAGAAAAAGAATGATCTTCGATGGAATGTTTTTGCCGTTTGGCTCCTTCTCATGTTTGGAGACCCAGAGATTCAGCGAACTGATGACTGCTTTGTAATACAGCGGATCTCCGCGCCCGGCATCGGCCAGCATGACGATACGGTTTGTCTCAAGTTTGTCAAGGATGAATTCCGCGGGATCCCAAACAGCATGATGCTGTATCAGTTCGGCGATATCGTTTCGCCGTTCAGTCTGGCCGAAAAGGCGTCCCCCCGCGATAAGAAGTGTAATGATCACGTATGTTGATAACCGATAGGTCTTATCGATCAGCATGGGTAAATTTCTCCATTCCGTTTGCTTCAGATGTGTACTCAACGATCGCTCGATCATCAAATGTAAGGGGAAGCCGGAGGAGAATCAAGAATGACCTCTGCGAGGTGATGGGGTCTTTTAACTTCCAATGACGATGTTCACCCTGAGCGGAGCCGCGACGCCATCCTTCGACGCGCTCCGCTTGTTCAGGATGAACCGTCGCGGCGGAGTCGAAGGGCCTAATAGGCAAAACAGCTCACATCGCATCGGCGGCCGTCGGGGGTATTTTTCTCAGATAGAATTGTTTTCTGGTGTAACATGATCCGCTGGATCTCCCAACGATTTTCGAATTGGGAAGTCTAACAGAGTAATTTGAATTAACTCAATTACTTCCGAAAGGTGTGGGGATGTTCTCTAAAAATGTCATGCATGCCATTGCTAAGTTCCTGAAGTTGACCGCGATCCTTGCGCTGGCGGCGATAACGTCTTCTCATTCAGCGGTTTGTTCGGACTTTGCTGTGAGTGTCGGCAAGCGGGCACCGAGGCTTGAAGTCGGGAAATGGCTGAAAGGGATGCCATTGACTGGTTTTGACGCCGGCCATGTCTATATAATAGAATCGTGGGCGACCTGGTGCGGGCCGTGCCTCAGGTCTATTCCGCACCTCGCCGCGCTTCAAAAAAAATATGATGACAAGTTATCGGTGATCGGTGTGGACGTCTGGGAAGAAGATTCGTCGCTCGCTGAGCCATTTGTCGCCAAACATGACGAAGAGATGGATTACAACGTGGCTCAGGATCTGGTCCCGGTGGGCAAGACCTTTTTTGACGGAAAGTTCGCGAAAGAATGGATTGAAGGAGCAGGAAAATACTCTGTCGGTATCCCTCTCGCTTTTATCGTTAACGGTCAGGGGATTATCGCATGGATCGGACATCCGACTGAACTGGATGAACCTCTGGATCAGATCATAGCGGGAACCTGGGACCTCCAGGCAGCGACGGCAAAGTATGACAAAGAGATGAGAGAGGCTTCAAAATCTGAACCCTACAAAGTCGCATATTACGATTGTTCACGGAAAGGGGATAATAACGGAGCAACATCAGCATGCGAGTCGCTTCTCCGGCTGGACGCCGACATATTCTACGATTGGGCTGGCAGAGAGTACTCGGTGATCTATGCGGATGCAAAACAGGCGCAGGAAGCCCGCGAGTTCGCAAAGATGGCAATTGAAGTGAGGTATCGGTGGAATCCGCGCTTACTTGCTAGTCTCGCACGAACGATAGCGCGTTTGTGCGAGACTAAAGACTCCACTGAACTCGGCCTGGCAGAAGAGGCGGCGAATCGTGCCTGTGAATTGACCGGAGGGAAGAAAGCGTTCGCTGCCGGTGCGATGGCTCGTGTCCTCTTCGCGAAGGGGGAAAAGACAAAGGCCATCGACCTTCAGAAAAAAGCTGTAGAACTTTCGGAAGGCACCGACGATAAAGAAGATATGCAGTCCCTCTTGGACTTCATGTTGCAGCACGATTAGCGGAACGTTTTTCGTCGAGCGAGATATTACTCCTTGCGAGAATCTGTGCGCCTCTGTCTTCAGTGCCGCACTCGTAGCGCATTTCGCCTGGCCGGGACCGGGGACAACCGGGACGCCGCGCGGCCAATTCCCGAACGTAGGTGTCCCGTGAAATTCATTCGATGAATCGCATCGGTCTATTTCAGGAGAACCATCGATTTTGTGCGGGCAACTCCTTCATAGAGAAGACGGTAGAAATAGGTTCCTGAAGCCTTCCTGAGTGATTTCCAAACGGCAACATGGTCTCCGGCAAGAGCATAGTCATCAACCAAAACCTCTATGAGCGATCCCCTGACATCAAAAATCTCAAGCCTTACATTCCCCGATTTCGGAATGTAATATTGAATCGATGTAGAAGGATTGAAGGGGTTTGGATAATTCTGCGAAATATGAAAGACGTCAGGTTGGTCGGGCTTTGTCGAGGCGACAGAAGACCAACCAGAATAGTCGTATTGCTCATTAACCATATGATACTGTGGTTCGCCGGCTTTTTGCAGATACAATGTCCTGATCGACGCTCGCGGAAAATCCTCCAAAGGCGTTAACGTCGCGGATCCGTCCAATTTCCACTCGTACAAAGGAATGCTGTTTGGGTCGAGGTACTTTGACAGTCCTCGTTCGACCGCAATGTGGAAGAGTCCGAAATTTCCCGGTTCATGACCCGCAAGATATGTCCCGATAATGTCAACATGCCGAGCATTCTTCCCGAAGATCACCACGTTCGTCATGATATCTCGGCCATAACCATTGTTGTCCGCAGGGCCTGAGACGAAAGGACCTTCCCTGCCGTAAACTCCCTCTATAATATTTATGACAGGTTGAAGGACAGAGTTATTGTCCAGACATCGCGCCGTGTGCGTCTCCATCCAAAGACCGCCGCTGGCATCACCTGGGATATCCCAGCGAGGAATGCCGGACTTCACGTGTTTGTCATGATTGGATTTGATCGTGCTAAATGCGTCCGGGACGACGTGACTCGGGTCGACGCCCGCCATCGCGGTTCCCCAACCGGTGCAATGTGCCACGTAAGGACGTGCGTTCGTGCCCTGGATATTTTTTGAACAGAGCGTCATCCCCATGGAGTGAGACTTGAACTTTGCGATGTTCACCAGACAGGAACCGATGGCATTGACTGGGGTGAAATAGGGAATTTTATTGTACCATACTCCGTTCGGGACATCAACCCATTGGATGTCTGCGGCTGTAAGTTTATCTATGGTATCGAAAAACTTCAAATCGACTCCAGAGCGCGCAGCAAGGTCACTGTACCACTTTCCGTCCGCTCGCGAGCCGTCGTAATTGGCTTCACGGATGAACAGGTTCTTTTCGGCCACTCCAAGATTCGTAATGCTGGCCAGCATTCCCTCGACGAAGTAGGGGTCCGTTTGTATCCCCATCGTTTGTTCGATAGGCGCGATATCCCATGCCCAGGCCGTCATATTCGGCTTAAAAATTATGTCAGTCGTAATCGGATATGCATCGGAAGGGTCTGGTGTGCTTACGAACAGTGTCGAGCCGAGCTTTTGTCCTACGTCGAGGAGGGCGGAAGTATTCGTTTTTTTATCGACGTTGGTTCTGAGGATGAATACAGCATCAGGGTGGGATTGGATAAAATCGTTGAGCGCGAAAAATTCAGACGTTGAGGTTCTCCCCCAGCTTCTGTGGATATTAAGAAATACAGCCCCGCCAGCCAGTGCAGATGCTTTGATAAATTCTCGTCGGGATACCATATGATCTCCTCCTTCAGCAGACCGCCGGAAGATAAGGCTCAGCGCGCAGAGATGTCATCCTAAAAGCGCTATAAAGGATCCTCACCTGATCATACGCCGAAGCTGTCCGCCGGAGAGTTAGGTACGAAGTATTTCGGGCAATGTCAAATGTGGGGGAACAGCCATTCCAGACTCGTTTTGGCCTTTCGACTCCGCCGCGACGGCTCATCCTGAGCAGACGGAGCGCGTCGAAGGAGACCGCCGCGGCTTCGTTCAAGGTGAACATTCTTGTTGGAAGATGCGAGCACCACTAGCAACGCGGGGAGGTATCTTGATTTGATTCATTAGAAGATTTTTGTCAGCTGTTATAATCCGTTCGAGCGAGGCAATGAGAATCGCGAAAATGATTCAGTGAGAGCTCCTCGCATTTTCGGCGAAACCCAGGCGCAACTAATCGCATGGGCCTTCGTCCTGCTTGCGGTCACACGATCAAGCTGTAATGACCTCTGTTCGGCATGCACATTGACGGTTTGATTATTGATGCTTAATGAAATTGATGTTATTCGATGATTTGGAGTAAGTTGCTCAAAATTGCTTCGCTTGCTATTAATCCTTTTCCGAAGTACCATTGTATATATAGTACAGTAAACAGCTGAATATGACATTATCTCTCGGTGAAACTATGAAAACGAACTATTTGATCGGTGTCTTCTGCGCTATTGCGGTAACTCTTGTTCATGTTGAAGCGGCGGCGCAGGATCAGGTGCCAACGCATAAACACTTGATGAAGGAAGATTCTGCCGCCCTCAACGCTTTGGTGATGTATCCGGACACGATTCGCCTTCATATATTTGAAGCATGCGAGTATCCATCTGCAATCGTAAGCATCGCAAGCCTGCAGAAAAGTTCCAGCGACGAATTTGTCACGTTGATCGGGACCTATTCCAAGAGCGAGCAGGAGGATTTCTGGGATTTGAGCAGGTATCCCGGATTGATTTCAAGGTTGGTGCAGGAAGGCAAAGAATCGGTAGACCATATCACCATAATACTGAAAGACTATCCCGAAGAGATCCATGAAACGGCGATGAAATACGGGATGGGATATTTTCCCGTTCTTCAGAAGATGGATGGGATTCAGGCAAAAACCGACACTCAGTTCGACCAGATCCTCACAGATTACCCCCCCGAAACTCAACAGGCGTTGAGAGTTCTCATCCAATATCCTGAGATCATCAACCTTCTGAACGATCACCTTGGCCTCACTGTGCGTGTCGGCGACCGTTACCGCCGCAATCCGGAGGGGGTGATACACCGCGCTGATTCTCTCTACCTTGCACAGACGAGACAGAACGCCGAAGATGCGGAGGATTGGAAACAATCCGTCGAGCAAAATCCGGATGAAGCGGCGGATTTGAAAAGCGCCGCCGATGCCTATGCAACGGAAAACGGATATTCACAGGACGATGTCGACGCTGCGCCGGACCCGGACTACGTGAATAATTACACTTGTAATCCTTATCCTTATTGGTTCGGTTATCCCACATGGTATCCGTACAGCTATTGGTATCCGTACCCGTACTGGTTCGATTGCGGGTTCTACCATGACCGCCGCGGACAGATCATCATCATTGGTCCACCGTCGCGCTATTTTACGGATTGGTATTTTTATTATCCGGACCATCTGCACCGCTACCCTCATTTGGGCGACGGGTATGTCGATCATTACTACGGACGGCAGAGACCGGGCGCAAATTCTGCCATTGTTCATACATGGGTGCACGAGCATAAACAATATTTGCCCACCGACTTTGTCACCAACAGGCAGCGAAGGCCCGACATCATAAAACAAGTTGGTTTGTTGGACGTCGATGTCCGAAAGCAGAATGGCGGGAAGATGACGAATCCGGCTGTACGCGATCAATACATTCGCGAACATGCATCCAATTTTCCTGAGCTGAATACTCAACCGCGGAAACGGACGGAGATTGAGGATCGGCAGCCGGTATTGCCCAGTATTATAGAGCAGCCAACAAAACAGCCGCCGATACGAATCTCGATGCCCATCCAGCCGGCGGTTCATTTGGATCCGAGGGTACCTACAGCCCGGCCGGGGGATCAGCATATTTCTACGCCCGAACCTGCAATTCAGCAGCCGACAAGGACTGTTAATCCGGCTCCGCAACCGACGCTTAGGCCTCGGCCTGCCGTATCATCGCCCGGCTATAATTTCAATACCATTCATGCGGCGCAAGAGTATCAGCGGAATATTTGGGAGCAGACTCAGCCGACCTCGCGCCCGCAGCCCGCTCCGGCACCGCGGGTTCAATCGCAGCCGGTTCAGCGGCCGCAGGTTCAACAGCCGCAGCCCCGTCCTCAAACGCAGCAGCCGGCGAGGCCAGCACCGTCTGGAGGAACTAGGACAAGAGACAAGTAGAAATTGTCTCACAAACATGACACCTTATCCTTCCCTACGGGTCTACGACCCGTAGGGTCGTGGACGATGCGCTCACTCCGATCGCTTACTCAGGAGGAACGGGCTATTTGTTCACCATGTCCCAAAGGGTTAGCAAAATTTGATTTTTGAGAAGCCCCGCTAGGTAATTCGCAAAGCCGTTTAGGAAAGATCGATCAGAACTCGGAATGAATTCGGAAGGCAACGACGTGGACGGGTCCCCGGTCCTTGTTATATGCCGGGTCCAGGATGAATTGATAGTCAGGAGTAAGATGCAAGTGATAAAGGGGGAGTGAGAGGGAATAAAAGATTTCGGCGATAGCCTCGGGCGCATAGTTCAGATTTCCATCCCCAATGAGAAACCCGTAACCGCCGGCTTTGAGATATGCGCGGTGGTCGGCGGAGATGCCGTTCGCAAGCAATGCGGCACCCAAATTGTCTCCGGTACGGTCCCATCCCTTTCCATCGTACACGATAGCAGCGCTGACGGACTGATCGATCTCGGTGAACATCCACGTCTCGTTGTGTCCGTCGTTCCATCCCGCCCTGAACATCATTCCCACGTTCCCGCATAATTCCTGTTCGATGTTTAATCCCATGCCATATTTGCTCCGCCCGTACGCCCGCGTTGCGACCACGTCTATCTCTCCCGGAGGGAGTCCTAATGCTTGCTCGTAACTTCCCATGCGTGCCATGGTGTGGAACCCGAGGAGCCGCATTGTTCCAGGATGGGCGCAGAGAGTGTAGTCGTGTTCCAGTTCAATAGTTTCAGAATGAGCCCTGCTGAGGTTCACGTCCATCACGGATTGGTTCGCTTCTGTCGGGACCATTGCTGTGGACAATCGCAGCGACCATGGCTGCGTCACATATTCCGCTACAAATCCCCAGGTGTACCCGTGTGTGTTTGCAGGGTAATCCCATGCGCCGTTGGTCATTAGAGCCCAATTCAAAAACTTTGTGCGCGGGTCGTCGCTGTAACGATTTTTGTCGAAATAGTCGATCATGCTAATTTTTCCTGCAACGATATTAATGTAGGCATCGGGCCGCGGTCCCATCAGTTGATTTTCATCATCCTCAACCATTGTCTGGGTATCCGAAAGATCGAACCGCTGCGTCACAAATACCCGCGCAATGGTCAACTCCGGCGAAGGATTCCCGATGCGGAACGTTTCACCGTTCGGGAAACCGGCTACGCCCGTCACCCTGCTGAGCCCGCTTCCGCCGGAGAGTTCCGGATTGACATATGCTTCCGCGTTTTTCCAGAGTCTTCTGCCGATGAAAAATGTAGATGTGAGCGAAGTTTGAGCCGGCTCGCTTGTCTCCAGGCTGTTCGCACCCGAGTACTTTGCCGTGAAATCGGGGTGGTATTGAATGACGATCGTTTGCTGAAAATGGAAATTCCAAACCTGCGTTAAACTGTCGGAAGATTGTGCAAACAGGGAGTTAATGAGAAAGAAAAGCGCCGCCGTACTGTGTAAAGTCTTTAGCCTGACATGCATCCTTAAAACCCTTTAGAATTGCTTGGTATGATGATCTCCGTTATTATCATCGATCGAAATCTCAGGATGGTGTGATCACCCACAGGTTTAGTTTTTGCTTTATCTTTTGCAGAAAACCATCAGGCAAATGCAATGCGCGGAGAGAGACGACCGAGGATACCAGATCCAGTTGGTTGAATACCTCCGCCTGAAGTCCCATTCTGTGCAAGAATGAAAAAAGGTGATCTTTGTTTTCAAAAATGCTTCTGTGCAGCCGCCGCCCTGTCAGCTCTGCAATGGCATCGCGCACCTGGATACGCTGCGCCGATACTTCCGTGTAATTTTCCTTTAGCGAGAAATCAGGCGTGATCCAGATCCCTCCGAATTGGTCGAGGATCTCCTTGATATTTCCGGCTACCGTTTCCATTTCATTCGTCGTCAGATACGGAAGCAAACCCTCGTTGACAACGGCAACCGCCTGCTCTTTCTTAAAGTGGCTGATTGCGTCCTGCAGTTGAAACTTGTCGAGCGCGTTGGCCGCTGCTAGACGAAAGTTGCTGTTTAACGATAGCGAATATTTGTCTTTCAAGGCAGCGGCGAGAACACGTTTTTCTTCCGTCAGACCATCAAGATCGGTCTCGACATACGAGATGTCGGGATCTTGGGCAAAGGCCAATCCGCGAAAGGAGAGACCGCTGGCTAGTTCAAGGACCTGCTTTATTCCGGACTTGCGTATCATCTCTTCAATACTCTTATGCCGAATCTCAAATAGCGGCGCGTACCAGCGTATTTCATCCCTGATAATATCATGAAGGCGGAGAAATGTCTCAATCTTTTCGTTGGCGTTGATAAGATGAGCAATATCTTTAGCGAAAGGGATGTCCGTGTACTGCCTCCAATAAGCTACAAACGTAGCGGTCATGCTGACCTTATCGAAATTCTCAGTGCTCATGCTTTTCACGATGTGCAAAGGCCCGATTACCTGCTGCAAAAAAAGTTAGATGTCGTTTGAAGGCATCGCTCCATTGGTCGTCGGCGTGAGTAATTAGCGTCCTTCCGCCGCGCAACTGAAAGATCTACTGTCAACGTTATTTGGGTTCGTAATGGATTACAGGCTATATTAAATGTAGTCGGTAGGACGGGAATAATCAATACAGAGTGTAGTTCCCTAATTTCAAGAATGGTTACTAAAGATGTCCCCAGAATGACAATCCTCACGTCTCCTACATGTCCGCCGAAATTAGGGCACCACTAGACAAAGTTAATTTCGCTTGATTTTGGAGACCTGCTATGCTTACCTTGGTTAGGAATATTCCGCAGCGATAGTTTTCATCAAACGAAAATGACCGCACAGTAAGAAAGAAGAAATGCGAAAAACATATATCCTCCTGGCGTCTTTGCATTATATCCTCCTGCAAGCGCAAGATTCAAACCTCACACTTCAATCTATTTCCAATTACAAAGCATGGGGTTGGGATGCGGTCGTCATGCAGAACGGTCTCATCATAATTGCAACTGAGCCGGCCATCGGCGGTCGCGTGATGCAGTACGATTTGGGGAATTTTCCCTCCATTCTTGTTAACTCGAGCCTGTTCGATACGACCTTCACTCCCGCGAAGAACGGCAATTGGTATAACTTTGGAGGATACAAGACCTGGCCCGCGCCTCAAAGCGCATGGAGTCAAGGAGGGTGGCCTCCTCCTCCTACGCTTGATTATGGAGCGTACACAATAGATGATACTTCCAGGACAAAAGATTCAGTCAGCGTTGCTATCTCGAGCTCGACGGAACAGTGGTATGCACCCGGCATTAAATTCAAACGCAAGGCGACAATGTACCCAGGGACAAGCCGGGTGAGAATGGATGAGACGATTATTAATGAAGGGACGACAGCGGTGAATTGGAGCATGTGGAGTATAACACAGTCGATCGTCAACCATCCCGGCAAAACAGATTACCAGAATTACTGGGCCTATTTTCCTGTCAATCCCAACAGTCATTATGGACAAAGCGGCGTCTCTCCTCAGGGGAATTCAAGTTCCTGGAAAGGCGAAGTTGCTCCGGGCATATACAGCGTTCAATTTTATCCGGACAATCAAAAGATCTTCGCTGACCCCGATAAAGGTTGGATCGCCTATGCCGATCGTTCGGATACGGCTGTCTTCGCAAAAACTTTTCCAATCTTTGAAGACGCTCAGTATCCGGACAACGGAGCACGCGTTTCAGTATATGTCAGCGGGAACGGCCCCCCGCCGTACATGGAGATTGAAGTGAAAGGTCCGATGGTTGAACTTGCTGCCAACGGGGGGGAATATGATTTTACTGAAAATTGGTGGGCTGCGAAAGTTCGGGATCCAATAGTGGACGTGGATTCTGTCGGCGCGATTGCCGAACGATTAGCCTAT
>Ga0265338_10000476_pt1 | contig 71490 bp, 67 predicted proteins | sample 42126metaG_FD_193579 | JGI IMG/M metagenome (GOLD analysis project Ga0265338, IMG submission 193579) | Rhizosphere microbial communities from Carex aquatilis grown in University of Washington, Seatle, WA, United States - 4-21-26 metaG | ecosystem: Host-associated > Plants > Roots > Rhizosphere...
CGGGCGCGCCGCCGCTAGCCGTGCGCGGCGGCGAGGTGCGTTTCTCGCACGTGAGCTTCGCGTATGAGCCGTCGAGGCAGATCCTGCACGACGTGAGCTTCACGATCGCCGCGGGCACGACGACGGCCGTCGTGGGCCACAGCGGCTCCGGCAAGTCGACGCTCGCGCGCCTCCTGTTCCGTTTCTACGATCTCGACCGCGAGGCGGACGGCGCGATCACGATCGACGCTCAGGATATCCGCGACGTCACGCAGGAGTCGCTGCGTGCGTCGATCGGCATCGTGCCGCAGGACACGGTGCTGTTCAACGATTCGATCTACTACAACATCGCCTACGGCCGTCCCGCGGCAAGCCGCGACGAGGTGATCGCGGCGGCGCGCGCGGCGCACATCCACGCGTTCATCGAGAGCCTGCCGAAGGGCTATGACACGCCGGTCGGCGAGCGCGGGCTGAAGCTGTCGGGCGGCGAGAAGCAGCGCGTCGCGATCGCGCGCACGCTGTTGAAGAATCCGCCGATCCTGCTGTTCGACGAGGCGACCTCGGCGCTCGATTCGCGCTCGGAGCGCGCGATCCAGCAGGAACTCGACCAGATCGCGCGCGAGCGTACGACGCTCGTGATCGCGCACCGGCTTTCGACCGTGGTGCACGCCGAGCAGATCATCGTGATGGATCACGGGCGCATCGTCGAGCGCGGCACGCACGCGCAATTGCTGCGGTCGGGCGGCCACTATGCGCAGATGTGGGCGCTCCAGCAGCAGAAGTCGAGCGAGCAGGCCGGGCAGATGGAGGCACCGGCGGGCGGGGAGTGAGGCTTGTCTGTGATCGCGCGCGGCGTCTGTCCGGCGCGGCCGCCGCCTGCGCTCAATCGTGCGGACGGTTGCGCAACGCTTCGTCCAGTGCCGCGAGTTGCGCGGGCGTGCCGATGTTCTCCCACAGTCCTTCGTAGAACTCGCCGCTCGCGCGTTGCTGCGCGATGGTCTCGCGGTAGTACGGCGTGAGCGCGCGCTTCGTGCCGCGCGGCAGATCGCGGAACATGCGCGTGTCGTAGAGCCCGATGTTGCCGAAGGTGTAGCGCGGCGTGCCGCCCGTGGCGAGCACGCCGTCGGCGCCGAGCGCGAAGTCCCCGCCTGGATGGAACGGCGGATTCGGCACCATCACGAGATGCATGCCCGGCCCGGGCTGTGCGACGAGCGCTTCGGCGCGGGCATCGAGGCACGCGAAGTCGAATTCGCTATAGACGTCGCCGCTAACGGCGAGGAATACCACAGGCTCGTCGTGCGTTTCCAGCAGCGGCAGCGCCTGCGCGATGGCGCCCGCCGTTTCCAGCGCGTCGGGTTCGGGCGAGTAGCGCAGCGTCACGCCGAAGCGCGCGCCATCGCCGAGCGTCGCTTCGATCTGCGCGCCGAGCCACGCGTGATTGATCACGATTTTCGTGTAGCCCGCTGCGGCGAGCCGCTCGATCTGCCAGACGATCAGCGGTTTGCCGCCCACGGGGAGCAGTGGTTTCGGACAGGTGTCGGTCAGCGGGCGCATACGCTCGCCGCGTCCGGCAGCGAAGATCATCGCCGTGCGCTCGAAGCGGGCGCGGCTCATGGATTCGGCCTCGTCATGGGTCGCGATGGTCAAGGTGGTCAAAAGGTGTAGCTGGTTTCGACGTTCGTGCCCTGCAGGTCGTCGAGGAGTCGCGCGAGCGGCGCGAGCGGCCGGTAGCGGCGCGCGACCTTGCTCGCGTAGCCGAGGAAGCGCGGCAGGTCGGCCATGTAGTGAGGCTTGCCGTCGCGATAGTTGATGCGGCAGAAGAGACCGAGCACCTTGATGTGCCGCTGCAGGCCCATCCATTCGAGCTGGCGGTAGAACTCGCCGAAATCGGCGTCGACGGGCAGGCCCGCTTTCTTCGCGCGCTCCCAGTAGTGGGCGAAGCAGTCGAGTTCGAAATCCTCGCCCCAGCTGATGAACGCGTCGCGCAGCAGCGACACGACGTCGTACGTGATCGGGCCGTACACCGCGTCCTGGAAATCGAGCACGCCCGGATTCGGCGTCGCGATCATCAGGTTGCGCGGCATGAAATCGCGCAGCATGAATGCCTGCGGCTGCGCGCGGGCGCTCGCGACGAGCAGCGCGAACGTGCGATCGAGCACGCCGCGCGTGGTCTCGTCGATGTCGCGGCCCAGATGGCGTTGCAGGTACCACTCGGGCATCAGCTCCATTTCCCGGCGCAGGAACGCTTCGTCGAACGGCGGCAGCACGCCTTCGCGCGACGAAAGCTGCCAGCGGATCAGCGCGTCGAGCGCGTCGCGCATCAGCTCGCGCGAGCGCGGGCCGGGCCCGGCGTCCTGCAGCGTCTTCAGATACGGCGCGGTGCCGAGATCGGTCACGAGCATCAGGCCCGCGTCGAAATCGACTTCGAGCACGCGCGGCACATGCACGCCCGCCCCGGCGAGCAGTTCCGCGACCTGCGCGAACTCGCGGCACTTCTCGGGCGGCGGCGCGTCGACGGCGATCAGCGACGTGCCGTGTTCGCCCGCGCTCGCGACGCGGTAATAGCGCCGGAAGCTCGCGTCGGCGGAGGCTGGGGCGAGCGTCGCGGGATCGAGGGCGTAGCGGTCGGCGCGGGTAGCGAGCCAGGCGGCGAGCAGTTCGCGCCGGGCATCGGCGACGGGGTTGATTGCAGTGCTAGAGGGGCTGGGCGCGGCGTTCGAGGTCATGTAAACCGGGAGCAGAATCAGTGGATCAACGTCTTGCCATATAATACCCCACGACTTTTTTGACGCGATTCGCGCCAAAGCCCGCATGACGGTTCGCTCGCCGCCTTCATCGTCCGGTGAAGGCTGACCCGATGTGCGCCCGCGCCCCCGCGAGCGGCGGACAGCCGTGATGGATCGGGCAGGCGGCAGGGCCGATTCGCCAAAACCATAATGCCGCCCAGACAGTATTTGCAGACGATCTCCAACAGTGACGACGGCGTGCCGGGCAAGCGGCGGCTCATCGCGGCACTCGTGGCCGTGCCGGGCTTGATGCCCGCGTTCGCGCACGCCCAGCTGTCGGGCGCCGCCGCCCAGCCCGAGCCGCTGGACGGCGCCTTGAGCCTGCGCCTCGCGCCGCAGCTCGAAGAACATCCGAATGCGCCAAGACAGCGTCCGGCGACGTTCGTCCTCGGCGATTCGGTCACGGGCACCGTCGACACCGACATTGCCCTGAAGGGCGCGGCCGAGCTGCGCCAGGGCGTCAACGCCGTGAAAGGCGACGTGCTCCACTACGACCAGGACACCGACACCGCCACCGCGTTTGGCAACGTCGTGATCTCGCAGGCCGGCACCACGTTCGCGGGCCCCGAGGCGCACCTGAAGGTCGAGGCCAACGAAGGCTTCATGCCCGCGCCGAAATATCGCTTTACGGCGACGGGCGGCTCGGGCAGCGCCGAGCGCGCCGACCTGCTCGACAACGAGCGTTCGGTGCTGACGAACGGCACCTACACGGCGTGCAAGTGCTCGACGAATCCGGCGTGGTACATCAAGGGCAGCGAGTTCGATTTCGACACGGGCGCGGACGAGGGCGTCGCCCACAACGGCGTGCTGTTCTTCCAGAACGTGCCGATCATGGCGAGCCCGTGGTTTTCGTTCCCGCTGTCGAGCGAGCGCCGCAGCGGCCTGTTGCCGCCGACGTTCGCGGTCAGCTCGACGAACGGCTACGAATTCTCGCTGCCGTACTACTTCAACATCGCGCCGAACCGCGACCTGACGCTCACGCCCGAGGTGATCTCGAAGCGCGGCGTGTTCATGCAGGGCAATTACCGGTATCTGTCGACGAACTACAGCGGCACGATCACCGCCACGTTCCTGCCCGACGACGCGATCACGAAGTCGAACCGCTACGCGCTGTTCATCCAGCACAACCAGAATTTCGGCGACGGCTTCGCGGGCTACATCTACTTCAACAAGGTCTCGGACAACACCTATCCGGAAGACCTGACGTCGCCGGCCAATCAGTTCCTGAACGGCACGCAGCTGCTGTACCAGCAGGAAGCAGGCCTCACGTACAACAACGGCCCGTGGTCGGTGCTCGCGCGCGTGCAGCACTGGCAGACGCTCGAACCGTCCGCGCCGCCGTACGGCCGCGAACCTCAGCTCAACGTCAAGTACGCGAAGTACAACGTCGGCGGATTCGACTATGGCGCGGAAGCCGACTATTCGCGCTTCCGCATCACGAGTTCCGACATGACGGAAGGCGACCGCGTCGTCTTCAATCCGTACTTGTCGTACACGCTGATGGGGCCGGGCTACTTCGTCACGCCGAAGGTGCAGTGGCACTTCGCGGGGTACGACCTGAGCAACATCGGGTCGGGCGCGCCGGCGGGCCAGCCGAAGAACTTCACCGAATCGGTGCCGACCTTCAGCTTCGACACGGGGCTCGTGTTCGAGCGCTCGGTGCACCTGTTCGGCCGGGACTATATCCAGACGCTGGAACCGCGCCTGTACTACGTGTACACGCCGTACCACAACCAGGTGTTCGCACCGCTCTTCGACACCGCCGAATCCGACTTCGGGCTCGCGGAAATCTTCACGCCGAATACGTTCGTCGGCAACGACCGCATCGCCGACGCCAACCGCATCACCGCCGCGGTCACCACGCGCTTCATCGACCCGGCTTCGGGCGACGAGCGCGCGCGCTTCGTGCTCGCGCAGCAGTACTACTTCCAGGATCAGCGCGTGACGCTGACGCCGGGCGAATCGATGGCGCAAGCGACGCATTCGGACCTGATTGCAGGCGCGTCGGTGAAGCTCGGGGGTGGTTTCGCTTCGGAAACGGCGTTCCAATATAATGCCGACAACGAACAACTCGTGAAGGCGAGCGTCGGCTTCGGCTACAGTCCGGGGCCGAATCGCGTGTTGAACGTTGCATACCGCTACACGCGCGCGAACACGACGCTCGACGACCAGCCGATCAACCAGATCCTGATCTCGACCCAATGGCCGTTCTCGCACCGGGTGTACGCCGTGGGCCGCTTCAACTACGATCTGAACGGTCACCGGATCGTCGACGGCCTGCTCGGCATGCAGTATGACGCCGACTGCTGGGCGCTCGGCATCGGTATCCAGCGCTACGCAAACGGGGTCAACACCACGGGCGGTCAGAATTCGGCTACGCGGTTCCTCGCGCAATTGACGCTCAAGGGGCTGTCGAACGTCGATAACGGGCTGGTGGCTGCGTTCCGCGCCGCCGTGCCGGGCTACACTACGCCGCCGGGCCAGGTGCCGTTGCCGTCGCGTTTCACGGATTATCAATAACGCGTGATCCGTCGCGTTTTCCCGGACCGTGACGCGCGGGGCAACGCGGGGTCGGTCGCATAGCGCCGGGCGAAGCTGCCCGCCAACATTGGAGTATCTGTGGGAATCATGAAAAAGCTTCGCCTCGCGGCATTCGCTGCGACACTTCTGGCCGCCGCGGGCCTGATGCCGGCTGCGCCGGCGCAAGCGCAGGGCCTGACCGCCGGATCCGGGAATACGGTCGACACGATCGCCGCAGTCGTGAACGACGGTGTGATCACGCAGCGCGAACTCGACGAACGCGTCGGGCTCATCTCGCGGCGCCTCGCCCAGCAGAACGCGCCGGTGCCGCCGGCCGACCAGTTGCGCGCGCAGGTGCTCAACCAGATGGTGCTCGAACGCATCCAGCTCCAGAAGGCGAAGGAAGACGGCATCGTCATCGACGACGCCACGGTGCAGCACACGCTTGAGCGTCTCGCGCAGGCCAACGGCCTCGACTTCAACAGCTATCGCGCGCGCATCGAGGCGGCGGGCGTGCCCTGGACCACGTTCACGAAGGACGCGCGCACCGAACTCACGCTCTCGAAGCTGCGCGAGAAGGAAGTGGACAGCAAGATCGCCGTTTCGGATGCGGAAGTCGCGAACTACATCGCGAGCCAGCGCGGACCGAACGCGGGCCAGCAGAACGATCTGCACTTCGAACGCATCCTGATCAAGGCGCCGCAAAACGCGCCGCAGACCGACATCGAGGCCGCGCAGGCGCAGGCCAACGCGCTGCTCAAGCAGGCGATGTCGGGCGACAAGTTCGCGAGCCTCGCGAAGTCGAATTCGCAGGCGCCCGACGCGAAAAAAGGCGGCGATATGGGCTTCCTGCCGCCGTCGAAGCTGCCTGCCGAGTTCGTGACCGCGGCTTCGACGCTGCGTCCGGGCGAGGTGAACCCGTCGGTGATCCGCACGAACGAAGGCTTTGAAATCATCCGTCTGGTCGAGCGCCGCCCGGGCCAGGGCAGCACCGGCGATGCGCCGAAGCTCGTGCAGACGCACGTGCGCCACATCCTGCTGCGCGTCGGCGAAGGCACGTCGGAGCCGGAAGCGCGTCAGAAGCTGCTCGAAATCAAGCGTGAAGTGCTGGCGGGCGGCGACTTCGCCAAGTTCGCGCGCACGTACTCGCAGGACGGTTCGTCGTCGCAGGGCGGCGACCTCGGCTGGATCAGCCCGGGCGAAACCGTGCCCGAATTCGAGCGCGCCATGAACACGCTGCAGGACGGCCAGATCAGCGATCCGGTTCGGACCGAATACGGTTATCACCTGATCCAGGTCCTCGGCCGCCGCGACGCCGAAGGCTCGGTCGCGCAGCAGATGGACCTCGCGCGCCAGGCCATCGGCCAGCGCAAGGCGGAGCGCGCGTACGCCGACTGGCTGCGCGAACTGCGTGACAGCGCCTACGTGAACTACAAGCTGAGCGGCGTCGCTGCGCCGCAGAACTAAAGGAATCGCCGTGAACGCCTCCGCAACGTCGTCGCCGGTTCAGTCGGCTCCGCGGGGGCTGCGGCCGATTCGCATCGCCATCACGACCGGCGAACCCGCCGGTGTCGGCCCCGAACTGACCGCGGCAGCGCTAGCGGGCGCGGCGGCGCACTGGCCCGACGCCGAATTCGTCGTGCTCGGCGACCGCGATTTGCTCGCGGCGCGCGCCGCGGCCGTCAGCGTCGGCTGGGCCGCCGTCACGGCGGGCACGCGCGTGCGCGTAGAACACGTGCCGCTCGCGGCGCCCGCGTCGGCGGGCAAGCTCGATGCCGTCAACGGACGCTACGTGCTTGCGCTGCTCGATCGCGCGATCGACGGCGCCATGGCGCAGGAGTTCGACGCGATCGTCACCGCGCCGCTCCAGAAGAGCACGATCAACGACGCGGGCGTTCCGTTCACCGGCCACACCGAATACCTCGCCGGGCGCACGCACACGCCGCGCGTGGTGATGATGCTCGCGGGCACTGGCGCGCGGCCGCTGCGCGTCGCGCTTGCGACGACGCATCTGCCGCTCAAGGACGTTTCGGCCGCGCTCACGATCGACGGGCTCGTCGAGACCCTGCGCATCATCGATCACGATCTGCGTCATCACTTCGGCGTGCCGCAGCCGCGCATCCTCGTGACGGGGCTCAATCCGCACGCGGGCGAGAACGGCTACCTCGGCCGCGAGGAGATCGATACGATCTCGCCGGCGCTCAAGGCCGCCGAGGCCGAAGGCATCGACGCACGCGGCCCCTATCCCGCCGACACGCTGTTCCAGCCGCGCTACCTGAGCGAAGCCGACTGCGTGCTGGCGATGTTCCACGACCAGGGCCTGCCGGTGCTGAAATACGCGACGTTCGGCGAGGGCATCAACGTGACGCTCGGCCTGCCGATCATCCGCACGTCGGTCGATCACGGCACCGCGCTCGATCTCGCGGGCACGGGCCGCGCCGACGCGGGCAGCCTGATCGCCGCCGTCGATACCGCCGTTTCGATGGCGCGCTATCGTCACACCCGCGCCCTCTGACTGATTTTCCAGACGATGTCCAATAGCAGCAGACAGCACCAGGGCCACTTCGCGCGCAAGCGCTTCGGGCAAAACTTCCTCGTCGACACGGGCGTAATCGATTCGATCGTCGACACCATCCGCCCGCAGCGCGGCGAACGCATGGTCGAGATCGGGCCGGGACTCGGCGCGCTCACGGAGCCGCTGATCGAGCGGCTCGCCACGCCCGAGTCGCCGCTGCACGCGGTCGAACTCGACCGCGACCTCATCGCGCGGCTCACGAAGAAGTTCGGTCCGCTGCTCGAACTGCATGCAGGCGACGCGCTCGCGTTCGACTTCGGCTCGCTTGCGGCGCCGGGCGAGAAGCCGTCGCTGCGGATCGTCGGCAATCTGCCGTACAACATTTCGAGTCCGCTGCTCTTTCACCTCACGACCTTTGCGCATTGCGTGATCGACCAGCACTTCATGCTACAGAACGAAGTGGTCGAGCGCATGGTGGCCGAGCCGGGCAGCAAGGCGTTCGGCCGGCTCACGGTGATGCTTCGGTACCGTTACGTCATCGACAAACTCATCGACGTGCCCCCCGAATCGTTCCAGCCGCCGCCGAAGGTCGATTCGGCGATCGTCCGCATGATTCCGTACGCGCCGCACGAGCTGCCGGCGGTGGACGAAGCGACCCTCGGCGATCTCGTGACCGCCGCGTTCTCGCAGCGGCGCAAGATGCTGCGCAACACGCTGTCCGACTATCGCGACCGGGTGGATTTCGAGGGACTCGGCTTCGACCTCGCGCGCCGCGCGGAGGACGTGCCGGTCGAGGAGTACGTGCGGATCGCGCAGGTGCTGGGCGGCTGATTGCCGCGCGGGCTCACGAACCGGACAGACGATGCGGGCGCGAAAGCGCCCGCGGTCGTTTCAGGCGGCGCAAATATCGCGCGGCGTGCGCTGACGTTTCAGCCTTGCTTCGCTTTGGCCGGCGTGTTGACGAGCGCGATCCCGGTCAGCACGAGCAGTGCGGCGGCGAGAAAGCGGCTGCTGAACGATTCGCCGAGCAGCAGCACGCCGAACGTCACGCCGAAGAGCGGTGTGAGGAACGAGAACACCGAAAGCCGCGACGCCATGTACCGCGTGAGCAGCCAGAACCACGTGAGATAGCTCGCGAAGGCGACCACCACGGCCTGATAGCCGAGCGCCATGACCGCGAGCGGCGTGATGGTGCGGACCTCCATCTGCCCGAGTCCGGCCGCGAGCGCGAGCAGCGCGAGCGCCGATACCGCCAACTGATAGAAGAGCGTCTTGCTGGCGCTCGCGTGAGCGAGCGTGCTCGTGCGGACGACCACCGTCGTCGAGGCCCACAGCGCACCGCCGAGCACGCCCAGCGCGTCGCCGGCGAGGCCCGTGAGCATCGCGTGCGTGTCGGTCGCGCCGGCGCGTGCGAAGCCGTCGGCGAACGCGAGCGCCATGCCCGCGAACGCCACGGTCACGCCGATCCATTGCGTGCGCCGCATGCGCTCGCCCGGTGTGAACCAGTGCAGTCCGAGCGCGGTGAAACACGGTGCGGTGTAGAGAAACACGGCCATGCGCGAGGCGCTCGTCATCGTGAGGCCGAGGAAGATGCAGACGAACTCGCCCGCGAACAGCACGCCCGCGAGCAGGCCGGCGGCGAGTGTGCCGTCCTCGCGAAAGAGCGGCGTGCCGCGTGCGCGTGCCCAGCCCCAGACGAGCACCGCAGCGATCGCCGAGCGCAGACCCGCCTGAAAGACCGGCGGCAGTGCCGCGTTCGTGCTCTTGATGGCGACTTGCTGAAGGCCCCAGATCGCGCAGAGCACGACCATCATGACGACAGCCTGGCTGTCTGGGGCGCGGCGTGCGGGCAGGGCGATCGTGCTCATCGGTCGGCAGTTGGCTGTAGCTGTAGGCGGATCGTTAAGATATCAAAATCCGGCCGCGGCCTGGCCGGTACCCTGAAGGCGTGCGCTTACGTTGTCGCCCGTTGTGCCTCGTAGGCCTTCAACTGGCTATAGACGATGCGCAGCACCGAAAGCGCGTCGTCGGTCTGCGCCGCGCCGCCGCGCCGGATCAGGTCGCCGAGCACGTGATCGGCTTCGATCCGCGAGCCGTTCTGCACGTCGCGCAGCATCGACGCCGTGAGCGGCGAGCCCGGCGCGAAGAGCATCGAGCGCGAGCGTTCGACGAACGCGTCGCGCACCGCGTGACCGTTCGCTGCCGCGATCTCGCGGCACTCGGCGAAGAGGCGCTCGATGATCGTTTCGCCGTCGGGCGTCGCGAGAATCGTACCGATCGGCGCACGCATGAGGCACGTCGAGCCCGCGAGCGTCGCGAGGAACACCCACTTTTCCCACATCTCCTGGAGAATGCGGTCGCTCGCCTTCACGTGGAAGCCCGCGTTGGAGAACGTGTCGGCGATGGCCTGCGCGCGCGTCGAGACGCCGCCGCCCAGCTCGCCGAAGTGGATCGCGTGGATGTCGTTCAGATGCACGATCTCGCGCTGCGCGTTGAGCGTCGAAGCGATCATGCACACGCCGCCCAGCACGGCTTGCGTACCGAAGCGCGCCTGCAGCACGTCGAGGTGATGCATGCCGTTGAGGAGGGGCAGGATCGCCGTCGAGGGGCCGACGCCCGCGGCGAACGATTCGATCGCGTTGTCGAGATCGTAGGACTTGCAACTGAGCAGCACGACGTCGAACGGCTCCGCGCCCGGCGCGGCCAGGGCGTCCTGCGTGATTGCCTTGACGTCGCGCAGCGTGACGTTGCCGAGGTGGCTGAGGATCACGAGCCCGTTTTCGCGCAACTGCGCGGCGCGCGCGGGCCGGACGAGGAAGGTCACGTCGCGCCCGGCGGCGGCGAGGCGTCCGCCGAAATATCCGCCCGTCGCCCCTGCGCCCACTACGAGAATCCGCATGTCTGCTCCTTGAATCGATCTGTTTTATGTTGTGCCGCCGCCCTTGGGCCAGCGCGCAATGGCGTTCATGCTAGAGCAAATCTGCGGAGTTTGCCGACGCGGGCAGGGCCGGCGGGATTTTGGTACAGTCCGGTTTTTGACGATGGCAAAACGGAGTTCACGATGCGCCTGCTTCACACGATGATTCGGGTCGGCGACCTCGATCGCTCGATCAAGTTCTACACCGGGCTGCTCGGCATGAAACTGCTGCGCCGCGAAGATTTTCCCGAGGGCAAGTTCACGCTGGCGTTCGTCGGCTACACGGATGAGCGCGACGGTACCGTGATCGAGCTGACCCATAACTGGGACACGCCGTCGTATGACCTCGGGACGGGCTTCGGCCACCTCGCGGTGGAAGTCGACGACGCCTATGCGGCGTGCGAGAAGATCAAGGCGCAGGGCGGCACGGTCGTGCGCGAAGCCGGGCCGATGAAGCACGGCACCACCGTGATCGCATTCGTGACCGACCCGGACGGATACAAGATCGAGTTCATCCAGAAGAAGTAACGTTGTTCCTCGCGCGGCGCCGGACCACACCGGCGCCCGTAACACCCGCCTCTCCCTCCGCTTTGGCCCGCTCCGTTGGCGCCCTCATCTTTTCACTCCATGAATTGCGCATCATTAAAGATTAGCATTCCGAAGAAAATTTAAATATTTAACGATTTTTGAGCATTCCGTCTGATAAGGGTGCCACTGCGTTGATATTCAACGGTTGGCGGGATCAATTAGGACAAGGACTATTTACGGTGTGAGCGGGCCAAACGAAACTCACCGCTTCAGCCCCTGACCACAAACCCGGACCGTGAGGGTAATACTGCGCGCTGCGCAGAAGGGAGTGGCTGACGTGTTTGCCCAAAGCGGGCGGCGTTCATCTGTTGCGAGCGCAAGTGCTTCTGGAATGCCAGAGCGTGCGTTGTGCAATCGATCCCTCTCATGTCCATTCCGGTTTTCGCTTCGTCCGACAATGTATGGTGAATCAGCGTTTTTCGGGAGTGAGTCGCCCATCCATTCAGGACAGACTGCCGAAGGTATAGCAAGACGCCGCCGCAATCGCGTCGCTTTACCGCATTCAGCCGAAGAACTCGTCATGCATTCGCCTGCTCCTCCGGATTCAGCTCCGGGTCTTCATCCGTTCGGCATGCCGGTTCGCGTATTCGACGCAATCGTTATCGTCCTTGGCGCATTGCTCGCGGCGCGCTATGTCAATGCCGTCAATCAGAACGGATTCGAAAGCGCCGTACTCGCGTTCGCGCTGTTGTTCGCGCTCATCTCTTTTCCCGCTTTCGGCATGTACCGCGTCGCGCGCCGGCATCTGCTGTGGCGCTGCGTGTGCCTGCCCGCCGTGTGCTGGATCGCCGTGCTCGCGGCGTCGGTGCTGCTCGTCGACGCCCTCTATCGCGCGTATCACCCCGAGCCGGCGTGGATCGGCTGCTGGGCGCTCGTCTCGACGCCGGGCATCGTCGCGTGCCGGCTCGCAGGTCGCAAACTTAGTCTGCTTCGCGCCGGGCAGCGCGCCCGCGCGGTAGTGATCGTCGGCAGCGGTGAGCACTGCCGTCAACTGATCCGCAAGGTCGATTTCGCGGGCGATTCGCCGTACTGCGTATCGGCGATCTTCGATACCGGACCCGAGAGCGACGATCATCTCGGCGAATTGGCCGCCTTTCGCGACCGCAAGGGATTTGCAGACTACGTCCGCCGTTACCGGATCGACGAACTGTGGCTCGCGCTGCCGCTGTCGCAGGAGCAAACGATCCTGGAATTCACGGAGCTTTTTCGCAACGACCTGATCGACATCCGCTTCATTCCCGACGTCCGCGACCTTGCGCTTTTCGATGGCGAGATGGTCGATCTCGATGGCACGTCCGCGATCAATCTCGTCGGCTCGCCGCTGTCGTCGCAAGCGCTCGCGAAGAAGGAGATCTTCGATCGCGTGTTCGCCTTCCTTGCCGTCCTGGGATTGTCGCCGGTGCTGCTCGCCATCGCGTGCGCGATCAAGCTGACGTCGCGCGGCCCCGTGCTTTTCAGGCAGCGCCGCAAAGGGGCCAACGGCAAGGTCTTCTCGATCTACAAGTTCCGCAGCATGCGCGCGCACGCCGAGTCCGATGGCGTCGTCCGGCAGGCGACGCGCAACGATCCGCGCGTGACGCGCGTCGGCGCATTCCTGAGGCGCACGAGCCTCGACGAGCTGCCGCAATTCTTCAACGTGCTGCGCGGCGAGATGTCCGTCGTCGGGCCGCGTCCTCACGCGATCGAACACGACGCGCTCTATCAGAACATCGTCGACGGCTATATCCACCGCTATCGCATCAGGCCCGGCATCACCGGCTGGGCACAGGTGAACGGCGCTCGCGGCGAGACGGATTCTGTCGAGAAGATGCAGCGGCGCGTCGAATTCGACTTGTATTACCTGAGCAACTGGTCCTTCGCGCTCGACATGCGGATCGTTCTGCTGACGTTCGTGAAGGGACTGGTTCATCGCAACGCATACTGAACGGCGGGAATCCGGAAGTGCCCAATAGATTGCTGAACCTGTCGCATCGCCGAGCGGGTCGCGAACGTGCCTCGCGGCTCGCGGGCGTAGCCGCGCTGTGCGTCGTGTGCGCCGCGCTCGGTGCGTGCGCCTTTGCGCCGGGCATGCGTATGCCGGTATCGGACAGTCCGGACCAGATTGTCATGGGCAATGCCGAACAGGCGAGCGGCGGACCCTCGTTCGCGAACGATGTCCGGACAGGCGGCTCGGGAATCACGCGCGCGCCGACGAAGTCCGACGCCACAGCCGCGACGCCCGAGGTGCCCGTCACGGAACTCGACGTCGCGCTCGTGCGGCGCCTGCAACAACAGCGGCAGGGTGCGCAGGCGCAACAAGCGAAGCTGCTTTCGGTCGACCCGCAACCGTACACAGTCGGCCCAGGAGACGTTCTCCAGATCGTGGTGTGGGATCACCCCGAAATCGCGCAGGCAATCGGTAATACGCAGTCCCAACAGTCTCCACGTCCGGGCGATCCATCATCGGGCTTCGTCGTCGATCAGGCCGGCGACCTCACTTTCCCGTACGCCGGCACGCTGCATGTTGGGGGGCTGCGTACCGAGGAAGTGCAAAAACGCCTCACCGCCCAGCTCGCGAAATACTTCGTCAAGCCGCAGATCACCGTGCGGATGGCCTCATATCGCGCGCACGAAGTGTATGTCGACGGCGAGGTTCACAGCCCCGGCGTCGTCGCCGTGAACGACGTGCCCATGTCGATCTACGAAGCCGTCGCGCGCGCGGGCGGCTTCAGCGATACCGCCGATCAGAGCGATCTCGTACTCGTGCGCGACGGCGTCGCGTATCGCGTGAATCTCACGCAGATGCTCGCCAGCGGGCTGAGTCCATCGCACCTCTTTTTGAAACCTGGCGATCTGCTGCGCGTCGTAGCGCGCGACGAAAACGACGTTTACGTGATGGGCGAAGTGAACCGGCCGATGTCGGCTATTCCGCGCCGCACGGGCCGCATCACGCTTGCCGATGCGCTTTCGCAGGCGGGCAGTGTCAATGCGTCGACGGCCGACGCCGCGCAGATGTTCGTGATTCGCGGCGCGCTCAACGGCACGCCGCAGGTGTTCCATCTCGACGGCCGTTCACCGGTGGCGATGCTGGTCGCGAAGGAGTTCGACCTCCAGCCGAAGGACGTCGTGTATGTCGACGGCAATGGCCTTGTCCGCTTCAACCGCGTCCTCACGCTGCTGTTGCCCGCGATCAACTCGGGCCTGACCGCGGGAGTGGTGGCGAAATGATCCGCAACGTGCTGGTCGTCTGCGAAGGCAACGTGTGCCGCAGTCCGTTCGCGTGCGCGCTGCTTGCGCGCGCGTTGCCCGATATCGGCTTCAGCTCGGCGGGCACGCACGCGCTCACGGGAGAAGGCGCGGACCCCGTCGTCGCCGGGATGGCGCTCGCGCGCGGCGTGAGTCTCGCGGAGCACGTCGCGTCGGCAGTCACGGGCGAGCGCGTGCGCGCCGCCGACCTGATTCTCACGATGACGAAGGCCCAGCGCGAACACATCGAAGCGGCGTGGCCGTATGCGCGCGGCAAGGTGTACCGCCTCGGCGAGGGAGAGGGCGATGGCATCGATGTCGTCGATCCCCACCGTCGCCATCGCGCGGCATTCGATCTGGCATTCGCCCAGATCGAGCACGGCGTGGCGCACTGGCGCGGCGTTCTCGAAGGACTGGCTCACTGAATCATGAATCTTCTCAAGCAAGTCCATCCGGACGGCACCGCGTCCGGCGACGAAATCAACCTCTCCGAAGTGTTCGCCGTGCTTCGCGAGCATGTTTCGCTGATTGCGATCGTTGCGGCGATCGTCCTCGCGCTCGGCACGATCTACGCCTTCCTCGGCACGCCGGTCTATCGCGCCGACGCGATGATCCAGGTGGACGACGACACGGGCGTCGATTCGCTCAACAACAAGCTCGGCGATCTGGCGTCGCTGTTCCAGGCCAAGGCGACCGCCGATGCGGAGATCGAGTTGATCCGCTCGCGCATGGTCGTCGGCGAGACGGTGCAGCGGCTGCATCTCGATGTCGATGCCCGGCCTCACCATTTCCCGCTGATCGGCGCCGCGATTGCGCGCTATCGTGCGCCGGACCATGGCGTGGCCGATGCGGTCTTCGGCATGTCGCGGTATGGCTGGGGCGGCGAGCGCATCAACGTATCGCAGTTCGACGTGCCCCCGCGCCTTTACGACAAGACGTTCACGCTCATCGACATCGACGGACAGCGCTACGAGTTGCGTGACCCCGACGGCAAGACGGTGCTGCGCGCGCGCGTGGGCGAAGACGCGCTCGGCAACACCGACGCCGGTCCCGTGCAGTTGAAGGTCGCGTCGCTGCTTGCGCACGACGGCACGCGATTCGACCTCACGCGTTCGTCGACGCAACTGACCGTCGAGAAACTGCAAAAGGCGCTCGACATCGCCGAGAAGACGAAGCAGTCGGGCATCATCGGTGTCAAGCTCGACAACCCCGACCCGGACCGCGTCACGGCGACGATCAACATGATCGCGAGCCTCTACGTCCAGCGCAACGTGGACCGCAAGTCGGCGCAGGCGCAGCAGATGCTCAACTTTCTCGGCGACCAGCTTCCGCAACTGCGGGCCGAACTCGACACGTCGGAGGCGCGCTATAACGCGTTTCGCGCGAAGTCCGGCGCAATCGACCTCGATGCGCAAGGCAAGTTGCTGCTGCAATCCGTGGTCGATGCGAAGACGCGCCTGATCGAGCTGCAGCAGCAGCGCGCCGATCTCGTGCAGCGCTTCACCGCGTCGCATCCTTCGGTCGTGGCGATCGATGCGCGTATTGCCGAAATCGAAAGCCAGCAGCGCCAGTACGAACAGCAGGTGACGGGCCTGCCCGGCACGCAGCAGGAGGCGCTGCGCCTCCTGCGCGACGTGAAGGTCAATAACGATCTTTATACGAAGCTGCTCGACAGCACGCAGCAGTTGCGCGTGCTGAAGGCGGGGCAACTGGGCAACGTGCGGACCGTCGATTACGCCGTCGTGCCCGAGAAGCCGGTACGGCCGCGGAAGATTCTCGTGATGCCGCTCGCGGCGATGCTCGGTTTGCTGACCGGTTGTGCCGTCGCGCTGGGCCGCCACATGCTCAATCGCGGGCTCGAAAGTCCGGCCGAGATCGAGCAGGCTGTGGACGTGCCGGTCTACGCGATCATTTCGCACAGCGACAAGCAAGCCGCACTGGCCGAGTCCGTGCGCCGCGACCGGTCGCGACCGGCCGTACTCGCGGCGGCATTCCCCGACGACGTGGCGGTCGAAGGTCTGCGCAGCCTGCGCACCGCGCTGCAGTTCGGCGTCCTCAAGCCCGCAAACAACATCGTCATGCTGACGGGGCCGCGTCCCGGCGTGGGCAAATCGTTCGTCTCCGTGAATCTCGCGACGGTCCTCGCGGCGACCGGCAAGAAGATCCTGCTGATCGACGCCGACCTGCGCCGCGGTGACATCCACACGTACTTTGCGATCAAGCGCAGCCCGGGGTTGTCGGAAGCGATCGCCGGCGCCGATCCGAACGACGTCGTTCATCGACAGATGCTGCCGAATCTCGACGTGATGATGGCCGGTTCGGTGCCTGAGCGTCCGGCCGAGCTGCTGTTGCGCGAGCGCGTCGGGCCGTTGCTCAGGCAATTCGGCGCGGCCTACGACATGGTGATCATCGATTCGCCGCCGGTGCTCGCCGTGACCGACCCCGTGCTGCTCGGCAAGCATGCGGGCGCGACGCTGATGGTCGTCCGCTACGGCAGCCATTCGGCTGCCGAGCTGCAGGAGACCGTGCGTCAACTGTCGAGCGGCGGCGTGACGGTGGATGGCGTGCTGCTGTCCGATGTCCCGCAGCGCGGAGCGAGCTACGGCGCGTATTCCAGCTACACGAAGAAGACCGACTGAGCCCGCGTGCCGATTGAAATGACCATGAAGAAAAAGACGGTTTTGCTGACGTTCGGCACGCGGCCCGAGGCGATCAAGATGGCGCCGCTCGTGAAGCGGCTCCAGAACGAGCCGGGTGTCGAGTGCCGTGTCTGCGTGACGGGACAGCATCGCGAGATGCTCGACCAGGTGCTGAAGCTGTTCGACATCCGGCCGGACTACGACCTGAACGTGATGAAACGCGGCCAGGATCTTTACGACGTCACGACGGCGATCCTCACCGGCATGCGCGGCGTGCTCGACCACGCGAAGCCGGACATGGTGTTCGTTCACGGCGATACGACGACGACGTTCGCCGCGACGCTCGCTGCCTTCTATCGCCGCATTCCGGTGGCGCACGTCGAGGCCGGATTGCGCACGGGCAATCTGCTTTCGCCGTGGCCGGAAGAGGCGAACCGCAAGCTGGCGGGCGCACTGGCGTCGCTGCATTTCGCGCCCACGCGGCGGGCGCGGCAGAACCTGCTCGCCGAGGGCGTGCGCGACGAAGCGATCGTCGTGACGGGCAATACGGTGATCGATGCGTTGTTGCATGTGCGTGCGCGTCTTGCCTCCGACACGGGCTACGGCCGGGATGCGCAACTTGCATTGCCGGCGCTCGACTCAACGCGCCGCGTCATTCTCGTGACGGGCCATCGCAGGGAGAGTTTCGGCGACGGGTTCGAGCGCATCTGCACCGCGCTTGCCCGGCTGGCGAAGGCGTATCCCGAGGTCGACATCGTCTATCCCGTTCATCTGAATCCGGGCGTGCGCGAACCGGTGAACCGGCTTTTGACGGGCATCGCAAACGTTCACCTGATCGAGCCGCTCGACTATTTACCATTCGTCATCCTGATGAATCGCGCGTACCTGATCCTCACCGACTCGGGCGGCGTTCAAGAGGAGGCGCCGTCGCTCGGCAAACCGGTGCTCGTGATGCGCGACACGACCGAGCGCCAGGAGGCCGTCGATGCGGGCGTGGTGCGGCTCGTCGGCACGGGTGTCGAGGCGATCGTGTCGGGCGTCGCGCAACTGCTGGAGAACGACGATCTGTACCGGTCGATGAGCCGCGGCGAAAACCCCTACGGCGACGGGCATGCGTGCGAGCGGATCGCGCGGGCGCTGATGCAGCACGAAGCGACCGAACGCGCCAACGCGCTTTCGGCGTGACACGCAAAAGACAGTGAGAAGGTGTAAGAACCATGGAATTCGAAACGATATCGGTAGTGGGCCTCGGCTATATCGGCTTGCCGACGGCAGCGGCATTCGCGGCTCGCCGCAAGACGGTGATTGGCGTCGACGTCAACCAGCACGCCGTCGACACGATCAACCGCGGTGCGATCCACATCGTCGAGCCGGAACTCGACATGCTCGTCCATGCGGCCGTCACGCAGGGCTATCTGCGGGCCACGACGGCGCCGGAGCCCGCCGATGCGTTCCTGATCGCCGTGCCGACGCCGTTCACGGACGGCCACCGGCCGGACCTCACGTTCATCGAGTCGGCGAGCCGTGCAGTCGCGCCGGTGCTGAAGAAGGGTGATCTCGTCGTGCTCGAATCGACTTCACCGGTCGGCGCGACGGCGAAGATGGCCGCGTGGATGGCGGAGCTGCGCCCCGATCTCACCTTTCCGCAGCAGGCGGGAGAGGCGTCGGACGTGCGCATCGCGCATTGCCCCGAGCGTGTGCTGCCCGGTCACGTCATTCGCGAACTCGTCGAAAACGATCGCGTGATCGGCGGCATGACGCGGCGATGCAGCGAGGCGGCGAGCGAACTCTACAAGGTGTTCGTGCGCGGCGATTGCATCCTGACCGACGCGCGCACGGCCGAGATGTGCAAGCTCACCGAGAATTCGTTTCGCGACGTCAACATCGCTTTCGCCAACGAGCTGTCGCTGATCTGCGACCGGCTCGACATCAACGTGTGGGAGCTGATCCGGCTCGCGAACCGGCATCCGCGCGTGAGCATTCTTCAACCGGGACCGGGCGTGGGCGGACACTGCATTGCCGTCGATCCGTGGTTCATCGTGGACTCGGCGCCCGACGAGGCGCGTCTCATCCGCACGGCGCGAACCGTGAACGACGACAAGCCGCACTGGGTGATCGAACGCGTGGAGCGTGCGGCGAAGCGGTTCAAGGAGCCGGTGATCGCGTGCCTCGGGCTCGCGTTCAAGGCCAATATCGACGATCTGCGGGAAAGTCCGGCGGTGGAGATTGCGAGGGAGTTGGGCGAGCGGTTCCCGGGGCAGGTGGTGGCGGTGGAGCCGAACGTTGAACGGTTGCCGGATGAGCTGGAAGGGCGTGCGGAATTGTGTCGTCTGCAAGACGCCTTGGCGACCGCGGATATCGTGGTCATCCTCGTGGATCACAGGCAGTTCAAGGACGTCGATCCAATCCGTTTGCAGGCGAAGGTGGTGATCGATACGCGGGGCGTGCTCGCGTGACCCGGGCATCGGCGTTTTGCCCGGCAAGTTGCGTTGCTCGTGGATAAGCGGCGAGCGCCCGGCATCGGCCGCAACCTGTTCGCGATGATCGCGTGGCAAGTCGGCAACTATCTCGTGCCGCTCGCGACGTTCCCCTATCTGACGCGGATTCTGGGTCCAGCTAATTTCGGCATCCTCGGTTATGCATCGGCCATCGCCGTCTATGGCGTGCTGTGGACCGAGTGGGGATTCAATCTGAGCGGGCCGCGCGCGATTGTCGAATGCCGCGGCGACAAGACCGCCATAAACGCGCTGATCTGGTCGGTCATTTCCGCGAAGGCGCTGCTTTGTTTCGTTTCCCTGGTCGCACTCGGCATCGTGTTGCACTTCGACCGGCATGCGGTCGCCGCGCTTCCCGTTGTGCTGATGTCGTGGATCGCCGTCGTCAGCAACGTGTTCACGTTGAACTGGGTGTTGCAGGGGGTGGAGCGCTTTTCGCTGTTCGCGACAGTGTCGCTCGTGGGCCGGTTCGTGACGCTTCCGCTGATTTTCGTTTTTGTGAAAGGCCCCGGCGACATCGCCATCGCGGCCGCGATTCAGTCATTCGCGCCATTTTTGACCGGGCTTTTCTCACTTCTCATGGTGCGCAAACTTGGGCTTCTCGGTCGTCCGGGGCTGGCGTGGCGCCCGGCATTCCGACGTTTGTCCCAGGGCGCCGATATGTTCGTGTCCACGATATCGGTCAGCCTCTTCGGCGTCACTAACACGGTGATGCTCGGTGCGCTTTGCGGTCCCAGGCAGATCGGACTGTATGCCGCCGCCGATCGGCTCAAAACCGTGGGAAACATGATTCCGGCGCAGATAAACACGGTGCTGTATCCGCGCGTGTCTGCGCTGATGCTGGACAGGCCGAAGGCCGCAGCGAGGCTCACGGCGCTTGGCGCGGTCGCCACGCTTGGCATTACCGGCATCGGCGTTCTTGTCGTCGTGGCGCTCTCGGGTTTCGTGACAAACGTGATATTGGGCCGCGGCTTCGGTGCTGCCGCTCCCGTGCTGGAAGTCCTCTGTTTCGCCACCGTCTTCGGCAACCTCGCCTATCTGCTCGGACTGCAGGTGCTGGTCCCGTTCGCTAGCGGCAAATTGAGGTCGATGGTCATGTTTCTCGCTGGCCTGCTGAACATCGGCTTGTCGTTTCTCCTGATCCCGCGATTCGGCGCGCGCGGCGCTGCCTGCGCGTTCCTGATAGCCGAGGCCGTGATTCTGGCCACGTTCGTTTCGGTCATCGTGGGATCCGCCCGTATGCGGGCGCATTTCACGCAACTCCTGAGGGCATGAATGACAGCGAAATTTTCGGTCAAGGTCATATCGCTGAAGCGTTCCGGACGACGGGAGCGGATCGCGGAGGTCTTGACCGCACATGACGTCGACTTCTCTTTCGTGGATGCGATCGATGCGCGAAACATGCACGACGACGAGTTCGCTCAACGGTATGACGACGCGGCAGCGCGTTCACGCTACGGACGATCGTTAAGCAGAGGCGAGGTCGCTTGTTTCCTCAGTCATCGTCAGCTTTGGGAAGCAATCTCGACAGGCGGGCGCAGCGTCGTCGTGCTGGAAGACGATGCGTTGCTGGAGCCTGCGTTCTTCGAGAAGGTTTTGTCGTGGCCGGAGGGGAGGCTGATCCGGATGGCCGATGTCGTGCTGTTGGGGCGCTCGAAATTGAGCCGATCGTCGGAGCGGCGGGCTTACCTCTACGAGCCTCTCAAACGTGCCGACGATATCGATGGCATGAGGATCGGCTTGCCCTTCAAGCAGTGGACTTCGGGTGCCGTCGGCTACTGGATATCCCCGCGCGGCGCCGTGCTTGCTTTGGCTCATACGGAGGGACCGGTGCGGGCATTGCTCGACGACTGGCCATGGCACCGCGACGAAGGCGGAATGACCATCAAGGAACTGCGGCCGTATGTGGTGTGGGAAGCGTTCGAATCGACGGCGAGCGATCTGGAGGCGGAGCGTCGCCGGCTTTCGACCTTAAGAGGCCGTTGGCGCGAGTGGTTCCTCAAGCCTTTGCGAGTCTGCCGATTGATTGCACGCTGGGCCGTTGCCGCGTCGATTCGTATTGCGCAGGCTGCCTGCAACGTGCGGGCAGCCGGCCATGAATGACCTGAACAACCGGCTGCTGCGCGAGCGCATCGGCGGGGCGTGGGACGAATCGTCGAGAGCGATGATATTCCTCGTTGTCCTAATTGGAATCGCGTTGTCGCCGCTTGGCGACTTCCTGTCCGTCTATGCGTTGAAAGGGCAGGTCGGCGGCGACATCGGCGCCCGATATTCGCTTTTCCTGCGAGGCGCAATGGTCGTCGGGCTGATCGCTTCAATGCTGCTTGACGGGCGGGTGCGCCTTTCCAATTGGCGAATCTGTCTTTTAGCGTTGGTAACGGCATTCCTGTCGTGTGTTTCGCTAACCTTCGACGAGATGACCAGTCAGGAATTCGTCGAAGAGATCATCGCGATCGCGAAGGTCTTTTCGCTGTTTGTCTATATCGCTGCATTTTCAGAACTCAAGGACCGCCAGATGGAGAAGGTCGAAGCGGTCATGCGCATAGCGTTGCTGGGCTACGCGCTCGCCATTGTCGCCGGTGCTGCGTTCTCCATCGACATGTTCCGCAGTTATAGAGGCGATACGCAAATCCGCGCTGGCTATAAAGGCATTGTCTATGCGCAAAACGAAGCGTCGGCGTTGCTGCTCTCCGGGCTTGCGCTGGCGTTCCTGCGCATTCTTCGAAAAGGATGGCAAGCGAGGAGCGTCGTGTTCGTCGCGACGTTGGTCGCGGCCGCATTCCTGCTTGGTACGAAAGGCGCTGTAGCCGCCGCTTTGGGCGTCGTCGCCGTCTACTCGTACGCCAGATACGGTGCCTTCAAAGCGTCGGCTCGCGTTGCGTTTGTGGTCGTCATGTTGTTGGGCGCGGCGCTGGCGGTTTATTACCTCTCGTCGTCAGTGCAGCAGGCGGTTGATCTTAGCGTTCAATACTTCCGGTATCAAAGCGAACACGCCAATGGCGATAAAGTCGCGACCGTGATCATGTCCGGCCGCAACCTGAAATTCTTGAATGTTTGGGACGAACTCTCGAATCAGAACTTCGTGCCGCTACTTTCGGGCGGCTATCCGACTGTCCGTTACCCGATTGAAATGGACGGGCCCGACCTCGTGTTGATCATGGGGATTCCTGTTTTTGTGTTGTATGTCCGTGACCTCTGCAGATTGTATTGTCGATGGGGCCGTGGCCATATCGGCCAGTACGGCAAGTATTTCTTTTTCCTGTTGATGCTGATCGCGTGCTCGGCCGGCCATGTCCTGACGTCGGCGATTGCCGCGCCCTATCTGGCTGTGATCGCGGATCTCGTTCGGCGATGGTCTCGCAACGAACACAGGGCGATGGCTGGGGCGATGTGAGTACGTGTGAATCGAAGTATTGAATGTCAGCGTTATGAATAAAGAAATTTGCGTGCTGCACGTCGGACCGGGATTTAACCAGCGCGGCGGTGTCGCATCCGTCCTCGATGAATTGAGAACGGCGAAGCCCGTATTCATGGAGGACGCGATCCGGGTCGAGTTCTTCGAGACGCGAGGCTTCAAGGGGGCGAAAAACATCGCTCTGTTTTTCGCACTGGACCTGCCGCGATTCTTCCTGCGCGTTTCAAGAGGCGTGGATATCATCCATTTTCACGTCTCGGCGCGCGGCTCGGCGCTGAGAAAATTGATGCTTTATCGGGTCACGCGGATTCTGCGCCGGAAGGTGATTTTTCACTGGCACTCGAATAACCTTGTCGATTTTGTCGAGCATTCGAACGGATTATTCAAGCGAAGCTTGAAGGACTTCATCGCGAATTCGGACGATGCCATTGGCGTGTCGACGGAAATGGCAGCCGATATACGGCGGTACAGAAGTCGGGCGCGGGTGATCGGCAATTGTGCGCTCAATGCAGAACGCGTCGCCGCCTTCGGACCCGCAAAGGCCATGAACCTGCGCGCGACTGAGCCCTACGTCGCATTTTCAGGGCGATTCGTCGAAGAAAAAGGTCTGGCGCAGCTATTTGCCGCCGTGGTGATTCTCAAGAAGAAGCAGCGGTTCGTCCAGGTGAAGCTCGCCGGTACCGGCGATACGGAAAGATGGATCAAGCTCGCACAGGATCTCCAGATTCAAGACCAGATTTCGTTCGTGGGCTGGTTGCGGGGAGGTGAATTATTGGACTTCTACCGCAACGCCCGGATGTTCTGCCTGCCGAGTTACCGTGAACCGTTCGGGATCGCGACGCTGGAGGCGATGCTTTGCGGTCTGGTCGTCGTCGGCACAAGACGGGGCGGATTCCTTGATCTCGTCAAGGACGGAGAGACCGGTTATCTCGTCGCGCCGGGGAGTGTGGAAGAGCTTGCCGATGCGATTGGAACGGTTATGAACGATCCGGCGCTTGCCTGGGCGATGGGTGAGGCCGGTCGGCAGTACGGGCTTGCGCGTTACTCGTTCAAGAGCGTGTGTGCGGAATACGTTCGTTGCTATCGGGAATTGAGCGATTAAGGAGCAACTCGTGCGTACGACGTCCTTGCGATCTTTGCTTCCCGGTCGGGTGAGGTTAGCGCCGTTCCTGTTCGCTCTGATCATTCCTGCACTGGCCAGCGGCGAGCCGCATGCAGGGCCAGCCGCTGACACTTCCTGGATCAGCATGGCTGACGTGAATTGGGACAATGGTTTAGGCGATGCAGTGACGGTCCAGGCGAATCCCGGTGACGTCGAGATCGTGCCGGATCCGGATGGGGCTTCCAGGAAGGTCTTGAAGGTGAAGATCGAGCGGCGCGAGAATTTCGCGAATGTCGTGAATGGCTCGCCGCGAGCCGAACTGCTGTTCAATCAGCCGGCGACGTTCGCGCAGGGCTCCGATTATCTCGTGAGCTGGAGCACCTATATTCCGCGAGATTTCACATTCGATAGTGAACAGTTGGTGATCGTTTCGCAGATTCACCAGTCTTTCAAGGAAGGCGGCCCAACGCTTGCCCTGACGCTCCTTGGGACGAGCTATTTCATCTCGACGCGCGGCGGCAAACAGGTACAGAAGACGACCGCAGTCGCGAAGATTTGCTGTGCGGACAGCGACAGGGGGAAGTGGGTTCGCTGGGTGCTTCGTTACGTACCGGACGATTCGGGAAAGCGCTCGCTCACACAGATCTGGAAGAATGGTGGCATGGTTTTTCAGTCAATACATGTCGCCAATGCATACCCGGAAGATCAGGATGCCTATTTAAAGATCGGGTTGTATAAAGCCGGCTGGGAGAAAGCGCCATCGGATGCGAAATCGATAACGCTGTTCTATGGGCCTGTTTCAGTACGTAAGCGACAGTGAGCTTTATCTATACCCGCGACCGAGGAACCGAATGAAAAGGATAGAGCTGTTTTCTTGCCCGATGGACGTAGCGACAGAGCACGAGACGGTCGAATTGATCAGAACGCGCATCGAGGACCGGCAGTTTACCCAGCACGTCGTCGTCAACGTGGCCAAGATCGTGCACATGCAGCGCGATAGCGTGCTCGCCGATTCGATTCGTGCATGCGACGTCATCAACATAGACGGCATGGGCGTCGTTTGGGCCGTGCGCATGTTGGGGGTTGACGTTCCGGAGCGCGTCGCGGGCGTCGATCTTTTCGATGCCTTGCTGGAGATGGCTGCCCACTGCGGCCTCCCGGTCTTCCTGCTCGGCGCGACACAGGAGGTGGTCAGCGCCACGGCGGAAGTCGTCGAACGCCGGCACCCCGGTCTGATCGTGGCCGGTTTTCACGACGGCTACTTCTGGGACGACGAGCCGGCGATCGTCGAGAAGATTCGCGCATCGGGGGCGAGGCTGCTGTTTGTCGCGATTACGTCTCCGAAGAAGGAGAACTTCATCAATCGCTGGCGCGTGCAACTCGGGGTCGATTTCGTGATGGGCGTGGGCGGCACCTTCGACGTCGTCGCCGGCAAGGTGCGAAGGGCGCCCAGATGGATGCAGCGTGCGGGTCTTGAGTGGTTGTACCGCGTGATCCAGGAGCCGGGGCGAATGTGGAGGCGGTATCTGACGACCAATACGCAGTTCGCGGTACTGCTGCTGAAGGCGATGCTGCGTGTCTCCCGAAAGCAGACGGGATAACGCGGCCGACTTCAAACTCCGGGCACCATCTCCGGCGGATGCTGCTTGAGCGCCTTCCTCGCCTCGCGAAACTCGGGAAAAATCGATTCGACGGTCTGCCAGAACCTGGGGCTGTGATTCATCTCGCGCAGATGCGCAAGCTCATGCGCGACGACATAATCGACGATCGAAAGCGGAAAGTGCACGAGCCGCCAGTTGAGCCGGATCCGCCCTTCGCTGGAGCAGCTTCCCCAGCGCGTCGCCGCCGACGAAAGCGCATACGAGTGAAACGTCACTCCGAGCCGCTCGCCATAGACCGCCAGCCGCTCGCCGAAAATCCGCTTCGCTTCGCCCTGCAGCCACCCGAGCACGCGGTCCTTGATCTGCTGGGTATCGGCGTGCGGCGGCAGCGGCAGTGCGAGCACGCGCGTCGTTTCGTCGAACACGAGATGCGGTGCGCCAAGCCTCACCCGCACCGGCTTGCCGAGATAGGGCACCTCGGCGCCGTCGGCCCACGCGATGCGCGGCAGCGCGCGCTGCTCGACGCGCGTCTGCCATTCGGCCAGCTTCGCGAAGATCCAGCGCTGCTTCTCGGCAATCGCAGTTTCGATATCCGCAAGCGTGACCCAACGCGGTGCCGTGATCGCAAGCCCGGTGCCGTCGATCGCAAATCCGATCGAGCGCCGCGAAGAACGCTTGAGGCGGTAGTGCAGCGTCCGCGCGCCGAGCACGAGCGTGCGCAGCTTCGTGCCGTCCGGCGCGAGCGGCGTGGCAGGCGATATACCCGGCGAGGAGGGTGTAGCAGGAGAAGCCGGCTCCGCGAAGAGCGGCAGATCGAGTTGACGGTTGTCGAGCGCCGCAGCGGGCCGCGGCGTGGGGGACTTCTGCATCGTCAGGTCTGTTGCGTTTGAGCGGGTGTGGCGCACGCGAAGCGCGTGGCGCGAGGTGCGCTTCGCCGGGCCGCCCGCGTGCTTCAGATCCGCGCCGTGTTAGTCGGCGCGTTGTCCTTCGCGCGATACGCGCCGGGATCGATGCGCCGCATTTCGGTTTCGATCCAGTTTTCGACGCGCGTATTCACTTCATCGGGCGAGAGTCCGACCGTCTCGATCGGCTTGCCGATCGACACCGTGACTATACCCGGATATTTAATGAACGAGTTACGAGGCCATACGTGCCCCGCATTGTGCGCGACCGGCACGACCGGCGCGCCCGTCGTGATGGCAAGGCGCGGGCCGCCGGTCTTGTACTTCCCCTGCTTGCCGACCGATGTGCGCGTGCCTTCCGGGAACATGATGACCCATGCGCCCTCGGCCATGCGCTCCTTGCCCTGGCGCGTCACCGAATCGAACGCGAGCTTGCCTTCCTTGCGGTTGATGTGAACCATCTTCAGCAGGCCGAGCGTCCAGCCGAAGAACGGCACGTAGAGCAGTTCGCGCTTGAACACGTAGCAGAGCGGACGCGGCATCAGCGCGGGGAGCGCGATCGTCTCCCATGCCGACTGGTGCTTGGCGAGAATCACCGCGGGGCCGTCCGGCAGGTTCTCCATGCCTTCGACGCGATAGCGGATACCGTTGAGCCAGCGCGCCACGACGAGCGTCGTGCGGCACCAGCCGACGGCCATCCAGTAGCGGCGGTTCGCGTTCATGAACGGGAACGCGATGATGCACGCCGTCGCGTACGGCGTCGTGAACACGATGAGGTAGATGAAAAGCAGCAGGGAGCGGATAAAGCGCATCGGTCGGGCCGGGAGGGTGAGGCGTGCGGCGCGCGGGTTGCGCGCGTCGGATCGCGTTGTGTTGTTTCAGGTCGCGTCAGTCGGTTGCGTCAGTTGGACTCTTTGGCGATGAGATCGAAAGCGAACGCGCGCAGGTCGGCGTGGATCTGCGTGCCCTCGGGCAGCTCGCCCGCGGCCAGCGTCTTCTCGCCCTTGCCGGTGAGCACGAGGTGCGTGCGAAAGCCGAGCGCGGCGCCGGCCTGCAGATCGCGCAACGAATCGCCGACGACGGGCGTGTCCTCCGGATCGACTTCGAAGCGCTCCGCGATCATCTTCAGCATGCCGGGCTTCGGCTTGCGGCAGTCGCACTGGTCCTGCATGGTGTGCGGGCAGAAGAACACCGCGTCGATGCGGCCGCCCACGGCCACCAGCTGGCGGTGCATCTTCGCGTGCATGGCGTTGAGCGCGGCCATGTCGAAGAGGCCGCGCCCGATACCCGACTGGTTCGACGCCACCGCGACGCGATAGCCCGCCTGGTTCAGGCGCGCGATCGCTTCGAGGCTGCCGGGGATCGCGACCCATTCGTCCGGCGACTTGATGAACGCGTCGGAATCGACGTTGATCACGCCGTCGCGGTCGAGGATCACGAGCTTTCTGGTGGCGTTGGTCGGCATGGCGTCGCTCAGTGACTCAGTGGCGCTTGCGCGGGCTCACGCGGCGAGCCGCGAGATGTCCGCGACGCTGTTCATCTGGCGATGCAGCGCCTTGAGCAGCGCGAGGCGGTTGGCGCGCAGCGCCGGGTCTTCGGCGTTGACCATCACGTCGTTGAAGAACGTGTCGACGGTTTCGCGCAGTGCCGCGAGCGCCGTGAGCGCGCCCGTGTACTCGCGGGCGGCGAGCTGCGTCTGCACGCGCGGCGCGACCTGTTCGAGCTGCGCGTGGAGCGCCTTTTCGGCCGCTTCGACCAGCAGCGCGATCTGCACGGCCACCTCGTCGACGCCATCGGATTTCTTGAGGATGTTCGAGATGCGCTTGTTCGCCGCGGCGAGCGACGCGGCTTCCGCGAGCGCCGAGAATTCGCGCACGGCGTCGAGGCGCGCGACGACGTCGTCGAGGCGCGTCGGATTCAGTGCGAGCACCGCATCGATTTCCGTGGCGGCGTGGCCGCGCTCGCGCAGCAGGCCGCGCAGGCGGTCCATGCAGAACTCGAAGAGCGCAGCAGTCGAATCGGTCACGGTCGCCACGTTCGCGAATTGCGCGTAAGTGGCTCGCAGCAGTTCGACGATATCGAGCGGCAACTGCTTTTCGACGAGGATGCGCAGCACGCCCAGCGCGTGGCGGCGCAGCGCGAACGGGTCTTTCTCGCCGGTAGGGGCGAGGCCGATGCCCCAGATGCCGACGAGCGTTTCCAGCTTGTCCGCGAGCGCGACGATCGTGCCCGTGGGCGTACCCGGCAGTTCGTCGCCGGAGAAGCGAGGCTGGTAGTGCTCCGAGCACGCGAGCGCCACTTCTTCGGGCTCGCCGTCGTGACGCGCGTAGTAGGTGCCCATCGTGCCTTGCAGCTCGGGGAATTCGCCGACCATGTCGGTCAGCAGGTCGGCCTTCGCGAGGCGCGCACCGCGCTTTGCGAGCGCGACGTCGGCGCCGCACATCTGCGCGATTTCGCCCGCGAGCGCTTCGAGCCGCTCCACGCGCTGCAATTGCGAGCCGAGCTTGTTGTGATACACGACGTTCGCGAGCAGCGGCACGCGCTCGGCGAGCGGCTTCTTCTTGTCCTGCTCGAAGAAGAACTTGGCGTCGGCGAGACGCGGGCGCACGACGCGCTCGTTGCCTTCGACGATCTCGGCCGGCGTATCGGTCGCGATGTTCGAGACGATCAGGAAGCGCGAGCGCAGGCGGCCAACGGCATCGGTGAGCGCGAAGTACTTCTGGTTCGTCTGCATCGTGAGGATCAGGCATTCCTGCGGCACCTGCAGGAATTCGTCCTCGAATTTGCACGCGTAGACCACAGGCCATTCGACGAGCGACGTCACTTCGTCGAGCAGCGCGTCGGGCATCACGACCTCGTCGTTGCCGGCCTGCGCGATCAGTTGCGAGCGGATCGATTCGCGGCGGTCCGTGTAGCCCGCGATCACGAAGCCCTTGTGCTGCAGCGTGTGTGCGTAGTCGTCGGCGTGCGTGATGGCGATCGGGCCTTCGGACAGGAAGCGGTGGCCGCGCGTGGTGTCGCCGGCGTCGATGCCGAACGCCGTCACGGGCACGACCGCGTCGCCGTGCAGCACCGTGAGGCGATGCACCGGACGCACGAACTGCACGTTGCTGCCGTCCGGGCGCTGGTATGTCATGACCTTCGGAATGGGCAGCTTCGTGAGGGCCTCGTCGAGCACGGCCTGCAGGCCGTCGGCGAGCGTCGCGCCAGGCGCGGCGTAATGCAGGAAGAACGCTTCGTTCTTGCCGTCGGAGGCGCGTTCCAGATCGCTCACGGGGAAGTCGGGGAAGCCGAGCGCCGCGAGCTTCTTCGCGAGCGGCGCGGTGGGCTGGCCGTTGGCGTCGAGTGCGACCGACACCGGCAGCACTTTTTCGCGCACCTGTTTTTCAGGCGCGACGTTGCGCACGTTCTTGATCGTCACCGCGAGACGGCGCGGCGTGGCGTAGCGTTCGAACGACAGATCGCCTTCGATCAGGTCGCGCGCGGCGAGGCGCTGCGCGATGCCTTCGGCGAACGCATCGCCGAGGCGCGCGAGCGCTTTCGGCGGCAGTTCCTCGGTCAGCAGTTCGACGAGGAGAGTGGCGTGATGAGCTTGGGTCATTGTTGTCGGAAATCCGGTCATTCCTCGCCGAACTTGCGTTCGACCTTCAGCGGCGGCGCCCAGGCGGGCATCGCGGCGTCCTGTTCGTCGGTGGTGAGGCCAGGCACGCCATGCACCGGATTGCCGAGCATCGGGAAGCCGAGCTTTTCGCGCGAGTCGAAGTACGACTGCGCGACGCTGCGCGACAGGGCGCGGATGCGGCCGATATAGGCCGCACGCTCGGTGACCGAGATCGCGCCGCGCGCGTCGAGCAGGTTGAACGTGTGAGCGGCCTTGAGCACGAGTTCGTAGGCGGGCAGGGCGAGCTGCAGTTCCATCATGCGCTTTGCTTCGCCTTCGTACGCGTTGAAGAACGTGAACAGCAGGTCGACGTTCGCGTGCTCGAAGTTATAGGTCGATTGCTCGACTTCGTTCTGGTGATAGACGTCGCCGTAGGTCAGGCGGCGCAGCTCGGGGCCGTTCGGGCCTTGCTCTTCCCACTCGGTCCAGACGAGGTCGTAGATGTTCTCGACCTTCTGCAGGTACATCGCGAGGCGCTCGAGACCGTAGGTGATTTCGCCGAGCACCGGCTTGCAGTCGAGGCCGCCGACCTGCTGGAAATACGTGAACTGCGTGACTTCCATGCCGTTCAGCCACACTTCCCAGCCGAGCCCCCAGGCGCCGAGCGTCGGATTTTCCCAGTCGTCCTCGACGAAGCGCACGTCGTTCTGCTTCAGGTCGAAGCCGAGCGCTTCGAGCGAGCCGAGGTACAGGTCGAGGATGTTTTCCGGCGCGGGCTTGAGCACGACCTGGTACTGGTAGTAGTGCTGGAGGCGGTTCGGGTTCTCGCCGTAGCGGCCGTCCTTCGGGCGGCGCGACGGCTGCACGTAGGCCGCGCGCCACGGCTCGGGGCCGATCGCGCGCAGGAAGGTGTGGACGTGCGACGTGCCGGCGCCGACTTCCATGTCGATCGGCTGGAGCAGCGCGCAGCCCTGCTTGTCCCAGTAAGACTGGAGCGTCAGGATGATTTGCTGAAACGTGAGCATGAAGTGCCTGCAGTGTCTTTGGGGCAGTCTTTTGGGGCGCAAGCGGCGGCTCCGGCAGCGCGCGCGGACGATGCGCGCGCTGTTGCCAATGCTGCGTGCCGCGCCGTCCGGTGGCCCTGGCCGGGAGGCGGCCTGGTGCTAAAACGCTGAATTTTACCGGATTGGCGGGGCGTTGAGACCTGGGGCGGCATTACGGAAGTGATGCGGGGGCAAACGGGGTGTGCGCGTTGCGGCTGATGTGGCTCGCAGATGCCTCCGCCGTTTATCACCGTTTATCGCTCGTGTGTCGCCTGCGTCTCGCGCGCCGCCGTGCGGTGGCACGGACGTGCGCTTGTACTGCTTCGTACCGTTCGCACCGCTGCGCCGCGTTCGGCGCGCACGCCCCCTGCCGCCTATAAGCGCCGATTACCGCTCGCCTGCCGCCTTGCCGCGCCCCCGCAGTCCGGGGCCGAAGGCGAAGCCGAACGCGAGCATCAGCAGCGAAATCGCGATCACCGTGTTGTTGCCGCTCCGCACGTAGGGCGTAAAGCCCGTCGTGCCCTCGATGTGCACGTCGAGCGAGCCCGCCGTATAGACGGGCAGGCGCGCGATCACACGGCCGCGCGCGTCGATGGCGGCGGTCGCGCCGGTGTTGGTTGCGCGCAGCATTGGCCGGCCGGTTTCGATCGCGCGCATGCGCGCGATCTGCAGATGCTGGTCGAGCGCGATGGTGTCGCCGAACCAGGCGAGGTTCGTCGAATTGATGAGCACGCCCGGCGTTGTCGGATTCTCGCGCACGCTGCGCGCGATCTCCTCGCCGAAGATGTCCTCGTAGCAGATGTTGACGGCCACCGGCTGGTTGTGGACGAGGAACGGCGGCTGCACGGGCGCGCCGCGCGCGAAGTCGCCGAGCGGGATGTTCATGAGATTCACGAACCAGCGGAAGCCCCACGGCACGAATTCGCCGAAGGGCACGAGGTGGTGCTTGTCGTAGCGATAGAGCCCCGGCTGGCCCGGCGTGATGCCGTAAAGGCTGTTCGTGAAATCGGTGAAGCGCCCGTCCGGCGTCACCGTGGCGCCGACCGCGCCGAACAGGATCGCGGTGCCGGTGGAATCGGCGAAACCGCGGATCGCGTGCGCGAACGGCTGCGGCATTTCCTGCAGCACGACCGGGATGGCGGTTTCGGGCGTGACGACGAGATCGGCGGGCTTTTCCGTGATCAGCTTCTGGAACTCGTCGAGCGCCGCGTTCATGCCGGCTTCCGAGAACTTCATGTCCTGCTTCACGTTACCTTGCAGGAGCCGCACGTCGAGCGGCGCGTTGGCGGGTTGCGTCCACGGCACGCGGGCCAGCAGCAGTCCGGCGACGATCGCAGCGACCGCCGCGACCGCGGGCATGATGGCCGCGGCGCGCGGCGCTTGCCGGTTGGCCACCGCGTCGGGCTGAGAACCGGACGACGACCGCTTCAGCTCCCACGCGCGCACGAGCGTCTGAACGATCAGCGCCGCGATGAGCGCGAGCACCCAGCCGACCCCGAACACGCCCGCGATCGGCGCGAAACCGGCGAGCGGCCCGTCCACCTGCGCGTAGCCGCTCGATAGCCACGGGAAGCCCGTGAACACATAGCCGCGCGCCCATTCGCCGAGCGCCCACGCGCTCGCGAATGCGAAGGAGCCGTGCCAGGTCGGCGAGAACGGTCGATCGCTGGCGCGGCCGTTGCTCGCGTGCCCGGCGCAGAACGACCAGATGGCCGCTGCGAGCGCGGGATACAGGCCCAGATAGAGCGAGAACAGACCGAGCGCCGCGCCCGCGATCGGCGCGGGCATGCCGCCGTAGAAATGCATGCTCACATACAGCCACCAGACTCCGGTGACGAAATTGCCGAAGCCGAACGCCCAGCCGGTGAAAAGCGCGCCTGTCCAGCCCGCCGTGCGCGTGAGCCACAAGTAGAAGGCCGCGAAGATCGCGATCTGGAGCCAGCCGCCGTGCGGCGTCGGCGCGAACGCGAGCGTGTTCAGCGCGCCCAGCGCGGCGGCGGCGAGATAGTGCCAGGCGGGCAGTGTCCGGCGTGCGACGTCGCTTTTGCCGGTCGTGCGGTTTTCGGCGTTGCTGGACGCGCGTTCGCGCGCGGGGGAATCAATCGGTTCGGCCATGGAAACAGGATGCGCTTCGCGCGCGGTTGCTGGACTTTTGCTGATGCGGCGCTCGATGCGCGCCTCGCGTGCAGCGAGCGCAACGATAGCACTTTCATATGTCGGATTTCGGTGCCGGAAACCGGGCGGTATCGCGGCGACCGTCGCCGCCCGGCGTGAAAACAGCGGCGGCAGCGACACCGCTGCGCCGGTCCGCTCAGGTTCCTGGCGGCTGAAGTTCGCTTTCGCGCTGACCGGCCAGCGGGTCGCGGCGCACGAGCAGCATGTGGAGCTGACGGGCATCGGCGCGCTGCACCTCGAAGATCAGGTCGCCGAGACGCACCTTCTCGCCGCGATGCGGCACGCGCCCGAAGTGATGCGTGACGAGGCCGCCGATCGTATCGACTTCCTCATCGGGAAACTGGGTGCCGAACGACTCGTTGAACTGCGAGATCTCGGTGAGCGCGCGCACGCGAAAGCGCCCGTCCGGCGACGCAATGATGTTGCCGCTTTCCTCGTCGAAGTCGTACTCGTCCTCGATGTCGCCGACGATCTGCTCCAGCACGTCCTCGATCGTGATGAGGCCCGCGACGCCGCCGTATTCGTCGACGACGAGCGCAATGTGGTTGTGGTTCACGCGGAAGTCGTGCAGCAGCACGTTCAGCCGCTTCGATTCGGGGATGAACACCGCCGGGCGCAGCATGCCGCGCACGTCGAATTCCTCCTGCGCGTAGTAGCGCAGCAGATCCTTCGCGAGCAGTATGCCGATCACGTTGTCGCGGTTGTCCTCGTAGACGGGATAGCGCGAGTGCGCCTTGTCCAGCACGTACGGGATGAACTCGTCGGGGCTCTCGGCGATGTTGATCGCGTCCATCTGCGCGCGCGGCACCATGATGTCGCGTGCACACAGTTCGGACACCTGGAACACGCCTTCGATCATCGACAGCGAATCGGCGTCGATCAGATTGCGTGCGTGCGCATCCTGGAGGATTTCAAGAAGCTCTCCACGCGAGTCGGGCTCGGGCGAGATGAAGTCGGTCAGCCGCTCGAGTAGCGAGCGCTTTTCCTGCGGTTTGTCGGTATGGCGTCGACTGGGATAAGAGTCGTTCATGGTGGTGCGCCCTCGGCCCGTCCCGGGCTGGGCGCGCTGTTGCGGAAGGTTAAGGATACATCATGCGCGTGGCATGGCCGTGTCGTGGACGCCGGCCAGTCAATGCTATCTCAGATACCGCCTGCCCGCTCGGCGCAAATGGCGGGCGTACCGCTCGCCGCGGGGCTCGTTCGCCGCGTTGTCTGCGTGGCAATCGGACGGGGGCGATACACGGGGCGCATTAATCCATGTCGTGTGAAGAAAGGGATTTGTCATTTGTCCTTCGGTGGCCGGGTTCTAATTTGCGGAGTCGCGCGGAACGGGATTCGTTCGGCGCACGGTCGGCCGGGCGGCCGGTCCGACTGACCGCTGACAAATGAGAGGAGAGGAGGCTTACTTGAAGGTGTCATTGAAGAAGTCCGCGGCATGGCTGGTGCCGCCGCTGTTTGTCCTGTTCGGCGGCTGCGCGACCGAGGCATCGCGCACGTTGCCCGTTCCCGAGGTGGCCGTCGCGCGCACGCCCTACGCGGGCAAGCCCGTGATGATCGCGGTTGGCAAGTTCGACAACCGTTCGAGTTACATGCGCGGCATTTTCACGGACGGTATCGACCGTCTGGGCAGCCAGGCGAAAACGATCCTGGTGACGGCGCTCCAGCAGAGCGGCCGCTTCAACGTGCTCGAACGCGACAACCTCGATGAGATTCGTCAGGAAGCGGGCTTCGCGAAACAGGTGCAGGCCGTGAAGGGCGCGCGCTACATCCTCACGGGCGACGTGACCGGGTTCGGGCGCAAGGAGGTCGGCGACCAGCAGTTGTTCGGCATCCTCGGGCACGGCAAGAGCCAGATTGCGTATGCGAAGGTCAGCCTGAACGTGGTCGATACGCTCACCTCCGAGGTCGTGCAAACGGCGCAGGGAGCCGGCGAATACAGTCTGTCGAATCGCGAGGTGATCGGCTTTGGCGGCACGGCGGGCTACGACTCGACGCTCAACGGCAAGGTGCTCGACCTGGCGATTCAGGAGGCCGTCAACCGGCTGGCCGAGCGTGTCGATTCCGGGGCGCTGGCGGCCGGGAAGTAACGGCGCCGCTACTACCCTCGCAACCGGCTGGAACGGGGGATCAACACATGTCGAAGAACGAAATCGCGGCGCGGCACGAGGTATGCCGTGTCAGCGCGACGCTCGGCGCGGCCACGCTGGCCGTCGCGGGCGCGCTGCTCGGCGGCTGCGCGACGCAGACGCCGCAACTCTATCAATGGGATGCCTATCAGCCTGAGGTCTACGCCTGGCTGGAGGGGCAGACGGGCCCGGAGGAGCAGATCGCCGCGCTGGAGCAGGCGTTGCAGAAAATCCGCGGGAAGGGCAACCGTCCGCCGCCGGGGTTCCACGCTCATCTGCGCGCGCTCTACGCGAGCGCCGGCAAGACCCGGCAGGCGCAGCAGGAATTGCTGGCGGAGAAGGAGTCGTTCCCCGAATCGTCCCCCTACATGGATTTTTTGCTGAAAAATCTCACGAAGTAGGCAGCCCACATGTTCAGGTCTTCCTTACTCAGATGCCTGCCGGCCCTGGTGGTCGCCGTGCTCCTTGCGGCGTGCGCGGGACCGAAGCGGCAAGCAATGGACTACACCGCGTTCCGCAACGCCAAACCGGGATCGATTCTCGTCTTGCCGCCGGTCAATGACACAAGCGACGTGAACGCGACATCAGGCATGCTCTCGCAGATGACGATGCCGCTTGCGGAGTCCGGCTACTACGTGATGCCAGTCGCCGAAGTCACCGAGACGTTCCGGCAGAACGGCATCACCCTGCCTGCCGACATGCAGGAAGTCCCGCTGGCGAAGCTGCGTGAGATTTTTGGCGCGGATGCGGTGCTCTACACGAAGGTCACGCAGTACGGCTCGGTGTACCAGGTCGTGGACAGCAATACGTACGTGAGCGCATCGGCGAAGCTTGTCAGTCTCACCAGCGGCGACGTCCTCTGGCAGGGCACGGCGAGCGCCAACGGCAAGGAACTGGGCGACTCGGGCGCGGGCGGCGGCATTATCGTCATGCTGGTGCAGGCAGCGGTGAAGCAGATTGCACACTCGCTCACGGACGAGAGCCACAAGGTGTCGGCGTTGACGAGCCAGCGCCTGCTGTCGGCCGGCCATCCCAACGGGTTGCTGTACGGCCCGCATTCGCCGAAGTACGGCACCGATTGAGGCGATAGCGGCTGAAGTCGAGGCCGGTGTCACGCGCACCGCGCGAGCAGCTGCTCCAGCGTGCGGTCGGGCATGCCGCTTTCGCGCAGCGCCTCCACCGTGCGGCGCACATAGTCGAGCGTCGTCCCATAGCGGCCCGAAGCGCGGCCCAGCACGGTGCGGATGGTTTCGTCGGTGAGCTTGCCGGTGTACGACGGCACGTCGCGGCGCATGACGAAGGCGAGCGCCGCGACGCGCCGCCCATCCGCGAGCGTGCAGGGCATCCACGCCGGACGATACGAACCCATCGGCATTTCGCGTCGCCACAGCGCCTCGAGATGCGGCATTACGCCCTCGGCGGCGAGCCTGAACGCGACGCCCGCGCACGAGCCGCCGCGGTCGAGCGCGAGCACGAGGCCCGGCTGCTCGGGCGTGCCCCGGTTCACGCGCGACCAGAGGTAGAGCCCGCGGTGATAGCCGTACACGCGCGAGCGCACGTTCTCGACGGTCGGCAACCCCGGGTTCCAGATCAGCGAGCCATAGCCGAAGAGCCACAGGTCGCCTGTACGGTCCCAGTCTTGTAGCGTGCAGTCGAGCGATGCGAGCAGTTCAGCGTCGGTGAGAAGGCGCGATTCGCCGAGCACCGGCGGATAACCGGCGCAGGGCGCGCCCGACGTGGTGCTTCGTTCCAGCAGACCGGGGATATCGTCGGGGGCGTTCGCGCTCATGTCGTACGGGGCGGTGTTATCTGTACGGGTCGGGATAGCCGAGCGACGTGAGGATCTCCGTTTCGATGCCCTCCATCTCCTCGGCTTCGGCCTCGTCCTCGTGATCGTACCCTTGCGCGTGCAGCGTGCCGTGCACGAGCAGATGCGCGTAGTGCGCGGCGAGCGGCTTGCCCTGCTCGGCGGCTTCTTTTTCCACCACCGGGCAGCACAGGATCAGGTCGCCCGTGACCGGATCGTCCTCGCTTTCCGCATAGGCGAACGTGAGCACGTTCGTCGCGTAGTCCTTGCCGCGGTACGTGCGGTTGAGCGTGCGGCCTTCCTCGGCGTCGACGAAGCGCACGGTCAGCTCGGCGTCGGCGAAGAGCGCGGCCTTCACCCACGCCGCGACGGTCGCGCGCGGCAGCGCCGCCTTGTGCTGCGGGAACGCCTTCGCGGCGGGGAACTGCACGGTCAGTTTGAGTTTCGGTGTGCGGGCCATGGAGCGCTTGCGGTGTGCGTGACGTTCAGCGACGTTCAGCGTGCGTCGCCGTTGCCTTCGTCCTTCTTCGCGTGGGCGTCGTAGGCCTCGACGATACGCGCGACGAGCGGATGGCGCACGACGTCCGCGCTCGTGAAGCGCGTGAGCGCGATGCCGCGCACGTCCACGAGCACCTGCTGCGCCTCGATCAGGCCGCTCTTGTGGCCGCGCGGCAGGTCGACCTGGGTGGTGTCGCCGGTTACGACCGCCTTCGAGCCGAAGCCGATGCGCGTGAGGAACATCTTCATCTGCTCGGGCGTGGTGTTCTGCGCCTCGTCGAGGATGATGAACGCGTGATTGAGCGTGCGTCCGCGCATGTACGCGAGCGGCGCGATTTCGATCATCTGGCGCTCGAACATCTTCGCGGTCTTGTCGAAGCCGAGCAGGTCGTAGAGCGCGTCGTAGAGCGGACGCAGATACGGATCGACCTTCTGTGCGAGATCGCCCGGCAGGAAGCCGAGGCGCTCGCCCGCTTCGACGGCCGGACGCGTGAGCACGATGCGCTTGACCTGATCGCGTTCGAGCGCATCGACGGCGCACGCGACCGCGAGATAGGTCTTGCCGGTGCCCGCCGGCCCGATGCCGAACGTGACGTCGTGCGAGATGATCTGCTTGAGGTACTCGCGCTGCGCGGGCGTGCGGCCGCGCAGGTCGGCGCGGCGCGTGTAGAGCTTCGGGCCCGCATCCTCCTCGTCGATGTGCTCGCCCACGGGTTCGTCGAACGGATGATCGGGGTCGCCGCGAAAACGCGGATCGACCGGCTCGCCGCCATTGCGGCCGTTTTCGCCATTGCCGGGGCGGCGCGAATCGTTCGCCGGGCTGCCGAAGTTGGCCGGATGGCGGGCCTCGACGAGCGCGAGCTGGATGTCGTCGACGGAAAGCGGATCGCGTGCCTGGTTGTAGAAGTTCTCGAGCGCGGTGAGCGCGAGTTTCGCGCCGCGTCCGCGGATCGTGATGCGGTGGCCGCGCCGCGCGAGCGTCACGTCGAGCGCCAGCTCGATCTGCCGCAGGTTCTCGTCGAGCGGGCCACACAGATTCGCGAGCCGCGCGTTGTCGTCGCGCGGCGCGGTGAATTCCAGATGCTGCTGTTGGTTCTTCAAGGTATCGGTGAACTCCGGTTCAGGGTTCGCGGGCCTGTCCGCGGGCCTTTCGTGGCCTTTCAGTGCGCGAGCATCAGCTCGCCGCGCAGCGAATGCGGATACGCGTGATTGATCTTCACGTCGATCATCTGGCCGATCAGGCGTGCGTGCTTTGCCGCCGGCGCCGGGAAGTTGACGACCCGGTTGTTCCCGGTGCGGCCCGACAGCTCGCCCGGGTCCTTGCGCGACGGGCCTTCGACGAGAATGCGCTCGACGCGGCCGACCATCGACTGGCTGATGCGCTGCACGTTCTCTTCGATCGTCGCCTGGAGGTGCTGCAGGCGCTTCAACTTCACTTCGCGCGGCGTGTCGTCGTGGAGGTTCGCGGCCGGCGTGCCGGGGCGCGGGCTGTAGATGAAAGAGAAGCTCGTGTCGTAGCTCATCTCCTCGACGAGCTTCATGGTCTTTTCGAAGTCGTCTTCGGTCTCGCCGGGGAAGCCGATGATGAAGTCGGTCGAGAGCGACAGGTCCGGACGGATCGCGCGCAGCTTGCGGATCACCGACTTGTATTCGAGCACGGTGTAGCCGCGCTTCATGGCCATCAGCACGCGGTCGGAGCCGTGCTGCACCGGCAGGTGCAGGTGGCTCACGAGCTTGGGCACCTTCGCGTAGGCGTCGATCAGCCGCTGCGTGAACTCCTTCGGATGCGACGTCGTGTAGCGGATGCGCTCGATACCCGGAATGTCGGCGACGTATTCGAGCAGCGTCGCGAAGTCGGCGATGTCGGGCGAGCCGAGCGTCAGCGCGCCACGATAAGCGTTGACGTTCTGGCCGAGCAGCGTGACTTCGCGCACGCCCTGGTCGGCGAGTCCTGCGACTTCGGTGAGCACGTCGTCGAGCGGACGCGACACTTCCTCGCCGCGCGTGTACGGCACGACGCAATAACTGCAGTACTTGCTGCAGCCTTCCATGATCGAGACGAACGCGCTCGGACCTTCGACGCGCGCGGGCGGCAGATGGTCGAACTTCTCGATCTCGGGGAACGTGATGTCGACCTGCGGACGGCCGCTATTGCGGCGTGCGTCGATCATCTGCGGCAGGCGGTGCAGCGTCTGCGGACCGAACACGAGGTCCACGTACGGCGCGCGCGCGACGATCGACGCGCCTTCCTGGCTCGCGACGCAGCCTCCGACGCCGATTAGCAGGTTCGGGTTCGCTTCCTTCAGCTCGCGCACGCGGCCGAGGTCGGAGAAGACCTTTTCCTGCGCCTTTTCACGCACCGAGCAGGTGTTGAACAGGATCACGTCCGCGTCTTCGGGCGTGTCGGTTTTCACGAGACCTTCTGCGGCGCCGAGTACGTCGACCATCTTGTCGGAGTCGTACTCGTTCATCTGGCAGCCAAAGGTCTTTACATAAACTTTCTTGGTCATGGGGATTCGCCGTTCGCAGTGGTTGACCTGGGGGCGTCGTCCGGTCGGGCTAACGCTGGACTACGGTGATTAAAAATGGGGCTGACCCGGGCGGCAGAATGTCACGCTCCTTCAAAGCCGCGTGTCGGTTCGTGCGTGGGGGCGTTGTTCGTCGGGTCGTTCCCGGGCCTTCCGCACAGCAACGGATTTTCGGGTTCCGTCGCGCTTTTCTACCGCGTTTTCGATCGTTTTCGACGATCCCCGCCGCGTTTCAGCGCAATCCGTGATTATAGCCTTTTGCACCGCGCGCACTGGCGTCCCGGGACGGCCGCATTCCGGCGACACACTGCACGATGCCAGCGGTTGTTGTATCCTTCGCCCGCCGGTTGATCCGGCAATCAGTGCGTCTTCAGGGCGGGGTGCAATTCCCCACCGGCGGTATGCCGGCCAGCGTCGAAAGGCAAGGCCAGCGAGCCCGCGAGCGTCCGCGCGATCGATTCAGTCCTGTGGCGGCAAACCACGGGCGCGCGGGGTCAGCAGATCTGGTGCGAAGCCAGAGCCGACGGTCATAGTCCGGATGAAAGAAGATGTGCAGATGGCCATGCCTGCCTGTTCGTTGTCGCTGCTGCGGCTTCGCGGCCACGCGCGAACGCGCGCTTTTTGCGGTGTGTTCACCGCGGTCCCGATCCGTGCGAATACGCCCGAAAGGGCGGCCTGCCCGTTTGCAATGCCCTGAAACGTTTTTCGCCTGACTCTTTGCGAGGAGCGTTTCATATGTCTCTTACCCGTACCACGTTGACTTCCCCAGTCGGGCAACCGCTCGACGCCATCCACGATCTTCCGCTGCTCGACACCGAACCGGTGCCGCCGCGCATTGCGGACGCGCTGCGGGCCATGCGCGAAGGCCGTCCGGTCGTGCTCCAGGACGACCGCGACCGCGAGGACGAGGCCGATCTCATCGTCGCCGCCGAGCGCCTCACGACCGAGACGATGGCGCTTTTCATCCGCGAATGCAGCGGCATCGTGTGCCTGTGCCTCTCCGACGAGAAAGTGCGCGCGCTCGAACTGCCTCCGATGGTCTCGCACAACGAAAGCCGCAACCGCACGGCGTTCACGGTCTCGATCGAGGCGCGCGATGACGTGAGCACAGGCGTTTCGGCGGCCGACCGCGTGACGACGATCCGCGCCGCAATCGCTCCGGACGCGGAACCGGCCGATATCGTGCGCCCGGGCCACGTTTTTCCGCTGCGTGCGCAGCCGGGCGGTGTACTGACGCGCCGCGGCCATACCGAAGGCACGGTCGATCTGGCCGCGCTCGCGGGCCTCGCGCCGGCCGGCGTGCTGTGCGAGCTGATGAACCCGGACGGCACGATGGCGCGCGGCGAACAGGTCGATCGCTTCGCCAGGCTGCACGACCTGCCGATGCTGACGATCGCGGAACTGGTCGAATTCCGCGAGGCGCTCGCGGCCGCTCGCGAGCGCTGCGAGGAACCGGCCTGATCCGGTTTCGCTCGCCGGCCTGGGGTTGCCCGGCCGGTAGGCGGCGTGAGACGTGGGTTGCAGACCGCGCACGCGCGGTCGCCTTCACGATCACCGCCGAGGCGATTCGTCCCTGCGCGCTTACGACTGCACGTCGCCGAATTCGCCGCGCACGCCCGCCTCGACGAGCGCGGGCAACTGCTCCATTCGTTCGATGATCCGGCTGATACCCATTTCGCGCAGCACGTCGACGTAACCGGCGGGGATGTGGCTCGCCCCGACGAACGCGATCGTCTTCATGCCCGCCGCGCGCGCGGCGTTCAGGCCGGAGATGCTGTCCTCCACGACGAGGCAGCGCGACGGCTCCACGTCGAGCTGTCCGGCCGCGAAGAGATAGACATCGGGATCAGGCTTGGGCCGCGCGACCTGCTCGGCGCTGAACACGCGCGTGCCGAAAATCGTGTCGAGCCCGGCGCGGCGCACCGATACGCTGACGCGCGCGAAGCGGCTATTCGACACGACGGCGGCGGGTAGCGGGATCTGGCGCAGCGCGTTGCGCACGCCGTTGATCGGGCTTACCGACGCCGCGAGCGCAGCGTCGACGTTGTGGTCGATGGTTTCGAGGAAGTCGTCGGGCAGCGTGAGGCCGAAGCGCGCGGCGACATCGTCGAGAAAACGCGAAGTCTGCTGGCCGAACGCCGATTTCACGACGGCGCGGAAATCGATACCAGGGAAGGTCTGGGTAAGCGTCTCGAACAGCACGTGGTCGGCGATGACTTCGCTGTCGACGAGCACGCCGTCACAGTCGCAGATGAGATGGTCGATCATGCGTAAAACGAAAAATGCGGAAAACGAAAAACTGGATGACAAGGCGCCGGATGGATGGTGCCTTTGCAAGGCGCGGAACGGTGAAACCGTCATGATACGTGCTTTTGCCGGCACTTCCCGCACACCCGGACGGAGCGAGTATGCCCGGCTGGCGGATCGCGGTCTCGTTGGCCGAATGGCCAGGGTGTGATGCGCGCCGCGCAATGCGACAATAACCGGGTCAACAGTCAGTTATCAGTCGTTCAGCGGAAGACGGGGGCAACCATGCGTGGACTAGCGATGATCGGCGCGGCGGCGCTGCTGGCGGGATGCGTGAGTACGCCGGGCGGGATCGAGGGCGGGGGGCGGGCGCCGTCGTTCGTCGCCTTGCAGCAGATGTGCGGCCACGAGCCCGTCGATTTCGGCGCCGACGCGCCGGCCGTCTATTCGGCGACGTTCGACGCGTATGTCGCGAATCGTCGCGGAAGGCTGTCGCACGACCAGTTCTGCGGCTTCCAGGCGGCGTTCGCGCAGCACTACACCACGCTCGGCAGGAGCAGCGACCCGCACGCCCGCAACCAGTGGGTGACCTGGCTCAACGAGCAGCGGGCGATGGCCATCACGTGGCGCGCATCGGCTGACCCCACCTTGCGGGCGGGCTGATCCTCGCCCATGCGCAGGGGCACAAGGCAAACGGCGGCTGACCGAAGAAAAAGTGGTCACGCGGGCATGAAGCGCGCGGGTCCGCGTGACCATGCACTGCAGGCGCGTACGTCTACAGCTTTGCGCCTGCATCGGGGATGTGTTCGACGCAGCCGTGCAGCGGATGATCCAGGCGTCCGCTGCGTGTCAAAAAAGTTGACGAATCAGCCAGTCGCGATGGCCGCGACGGACTATGAACTGCGTTTGATGGCCCGCAACGCGGAGTCGCCGGTTTCGGTGAGCCGCCATTGCTGGAGGCCGGAAGCCAGCCTCTCCAGCTGGACAAGCTGCCGTTCGAGGAGGGCGTCCAGCTCTTCGCGTTCCATGTCGATCTGGTTGGGGGCGTCCTTCACTAGCAGCAGAGTGGCGAATTCATGCGGACTCAGCATCGTTCTCTCCATGTTGCCGCATCAGAGGTCGCCGCAAGCGGCCCGCGGGGCGGCCCGGCGACAGGAATGCGGTGGGTTTGAGCGAAAGCCTGCAACCGTGCAGATCGCGCGCTGGGCATGCCGGCCGGTTTCGGAAAACGGGCGTGGTAGCCCAAACGAAATCCAGCCCGCGATCGGCGACGGGGAACTGGAGTGTAGTCAACCGGGCCGTGTTCTACAAATCACATCCGGAAAATTTTCCGATTGACATTCGCGTGGTCTGCCAGCGGGTGAGGCGTACGGCCAAATTCTTGATTTCACTTCAAGTTTTTGCGGCGACGCAATAATGCACAGCGGGTTGCCCGTTTGCGCGACTGGCGGGCGGTTGCCTGCTCGGGCGGCGATTCACGCAGCCCCATGCGCCGCGGATCGCATTGCGACGTGCGTGCGAATCCGATGCGGGGTCTGTTCAAGGTGTCTATTCCTGGAACTGTGGGGACCGGGAGCGGTCTGTGCTCTCTGTCTGCAGCCTGGCGAAACAACAGCTAAGATTAATCAGGGATGGCTGGTAGCTTTCGCGACGCGGGCGCGCCGGACTTGAATCGGATGCCGCGCTCAGCGTGGGGACAGATACCGCTTTCGGAGCACAAGACAATGCATGACGTCGGCCATATGCTGCCCTGGCGAATCGAAGACATCGATCTCACGCGCATCGATCGTCAGCGAGCCGCTGTGAACGAAGACCTGCTGCTGCTGCTGTGCGCGTCTTCGTTCATCGAAAGCGGCTCCGACCTGTACACGAGCAACCTGAGTGTGTTCTTCAACGGCGACCCCGAAGTCTCCGAATGGCTCAACACCGAGTGGGAGCCGGAGGAGCTTCAGCATGGCCGCGCGTTGAAAACCTACATTCAGTACGTCTTGCCCGAGTTCGACTGGGACACCGCGTTCCGCAATTTCTTCGAGGAGTATTCGAAGACCTGCTCGTTCGAGGAGTTCGAAAAGACGCGCGCGCTCGAAATGGTCGCGCGCTGCGTGGTCGAGACGGGCACGGCCACGCTTTACCGGGCGATCGGCGAATGCTCGAACGAACCGGTGCTCAAGGAGATCACCGACAACATCCGCACCGACGAAGTGCGTCACTACAAGCACTTTTTCCGCTACTTCAAGAAGTACAACCAGATCGAAGGCCATGGCCGGCTGGCGGTACTTGGGGCGCTGCTTCGCCGCGTGATGGAGATCAAGAACGAGGATTCGGAGATTGCGCTGCGTCATGTGTTCGCGGTCCGCTATCCGGATCGCGTAAACGACCCCGCCTACACCCGCGAACTGACCGCGCGCGTGAACCGGCTGGTGCGGCACAACCTCTCCGCGGACATGTGCGTGAAGATGCTGCTTAAGCCGCTCGATCTTCCGGCGAAGATCCAGCCCGGCGTGCACTATCCGCTCGCGAAGATCACGCAGCACGTGTTCTTCCGCTGAAGTTCTTCCACTGAAACACCTCGCGCGCAGCCGCCAGGCCCGCCATGCCCGCCACGCAGCGGGCCTTTTCTTTTGCGCGGGCTCTTTCCCGCATCGACGATGAAAGGATGAATACGATGAGCAATACGGGCACTCCCACCCGTCGTGCCGAACTGGCGCAGTTCGACGCATGGCCGCCCGAACTGCAGACCTGGTTCGATGGCCAGTTGCTTGCGAGCAAGGCGGGGTTCACGGCGTCGTTCGTCACGTGCCAGGAAGGCGGCCGTCTGGGCACGTCGTTGCTTGGCATCGGCGAGCTGTACGCGCCCGGCCCGCGTTCGCTGCGGTTCGCGCTGTGGGCGCGGGCGAGGGCGACGCGCTCGCTCGCGACGAGTCCGCGCGCGGCGCTGACGTTCGTGTTCGGCGACGCGTTTTATCAGATCCAGCTCGACGTAAAGCCGTTCGCGTCGGCCGAGGCGCAGGCGAGCGGGCTCGCCTGCTTCGAAGCGACGATCGTCTCGGGTGAATTGCAGCGCGCGCCGTACGCGCGGCTCGATGCGGGTATCTCGTTCACGCTCGACGAAGAGCTGCGCGAGGCGACCTTGAGCCGATGGGGCCGGCAGCTCGAATGGTTGATGGCGGCTGGAGAGTGAAGCCGCGCCGTTTATAGAAAAACGGCGCCGCCGCCACAACCTGATTAACGGTTGCGCTGACCGCTGCCGTTGCGGCGTGAGTCGCCGCCGGGACGGCCGCTGAGGAGCGCACCGGCGTTCGACTGCGGCTTGCGCGGCGCGCGGCCGGCTGCGCCGTCGTGTGCCGCGCTGCGCGGGCGATCGGCGGCGCCTTCCCGGCGCGTGTGCTCGGGGCGCGACGCGCCGGCACCGGGGCCTTGCGCCGTCACTGGACGCGCGCCGCCCGCGGGCTTGGCCGAACGCGGTGCGCCATTGCTGGCGCCGTTACCGGCGCGTCCGCCGCTGTTGCTGCCACTGCCGTTGCCACCGTGGCTGTTGCCACCATTGCCACCGCCATTGCGCGATTCCGCGCGCGACTCGCCGCGTGCTTCGTTGCGTACATCGCGCGACTGGCCCGGCTTGCCGCCTTGCCCGCGCGGAGCGGCGCCGCGCGCCTGCCCCGGCTTTTGACCTTGCCCTTGCGCTTGCCCCTGACGCGGTGCGCGCCCACCGCCGCCGCCCTGGCTGCGCCGCTGGATCGGCTCGGGCTTCGCGTCCGGGTCCGGCTCGTAGCCCGCGATCACCTCTTGCGGCACCGTGTGCTTGATGAGCTTCTCGATGTCCTTGAGCAGTTGCAGCTCGTCGACGCAGACAAGCGAAACCGCTTCGCCCGTCGCGCCCGCGCGCCCCGTGCGGCCGATGCGGTGCACGTAGTCCTCGGGCACGTTCGGCAGGTCGAAGTTGACGACGTGCGGCAACTGGTCGATATCGATGCCGCGTGCGGCGATATCCGTCGCGACGAGCACCTGCAGCGTGCCGTCCTTGAACTCGGCGAGCGCGCGTGTGCGCGCCGACTGGCTCTTGTTGCCGTGAATCGCGAGCGCGCTGATGCCGTCCTTCGTCAACTGCTCGGCGAGCCGGTTCGCGCCGTGCTTCGTGCGCGTGAACACGAGCACCTGGAACCAGTTGTGCTGGCGGATCAGGTGCGTGAGCAGTTCGCGCTTGCGGTCGCGGTCGACCGGGTGAATCTTCTGCGCGACCGTCTCGGCCGTCGTGTTACGGCGCGCGACTTCGATCAGCGCGGGCGAGTTGAGCAGGTTGTCCGCGAGCGCCTTGATTTCGTCGGCGAACGTCGCCGAGAACAGCAGGTTCTGGCGCTTCGGCGGCAGCTTGGCGAGCACGCGTTTGATGTCGTGGATGAAGCCCATGTCGAGCATGCGGTCGGCTTCGTCGAGCACGAGGATCTCGAGGTGCGAGAGGTCGATGGTCTTCTGCTGCATGTGATCGAGCAGACGGCCCGGTGTCGCGACGACGATATCGACGCCGCGCTTGAGCGCATCGATCTGCGGATTGATGCCGACGCCGCCGAACATCACCGTCGACCTGAGCTTCAGGTATTTGCCGTAGGCCCGCACGCTTTCTTCCACCTGCGCCGCGAGTTCGCGCGTCGGCGTAAGGATGAGCGCGCGCACGACGCGCCTGGCCGTTGCGGCGGGCGGCATGTCGTTCAGGCGCTGCAGGATCGGCAGCGTGAAGCCGGCCGTCTTGCCGGTGCCCGTCTGGGCGCCGGCAAGCAGGTCGCCGCCGTTCAGCACGGCGGGGATCGCTTGCAGCTGGATGGGAGTGGGCGTGGTGTAGCCTAGTTCGTTGACAGCGCGGACCAGCGGTTCGGACAAGCCGAGAGAATCAAAGGACATAAATACTCGTTGTATTTCGGTGGCGCGAGCAGCGAAGCGCGGCGCACGTGCGCGCGCAAAGCGTGGCCACGGACGCGGGGCGGACCCCGGGTTCCGGCGTTCTCGCGTTACGGGACGGCGCGCCAGTGCGCGCGCCGCTCGGTCGGCGGTCCAGGGACGCGCCGGCTGGCGTTAAGTTGCATCGCAAGGCCGCGGACACTGCGGCGGCCGCGCGATGGCTTCGCTTGAAGACGCGTCACGCGACGTAGCGCGCGACGCTGACGAATTGACAGACGCTTCCCGCGAGTACGAACAGGTGCCAGATACCGTGTCCGTGCCGGATGCGTTCGTCGTTGACGAAAAAATAAATGCCGACGCTATAGATGATGCCGCCGGCCAGTAGCCATGCGGCGCCGCCGGCCGGCAACGCTTCAAGTAACGGGCGGACCGCGACGACCGCGAGCCAGCCCATCACGACGTACAGGATCATCGAAAGCACACGCGTGCGCCGGCCGACGGTGAGTTCCTGCACGATGCCGAAGACGGCCAGTCCCCAGCTCACGCCGAACAGCGACCAGCCCCACGGTCCACGCAGCGTGACGAGCGTGAACGGAGTATAGCTGCCCGCGATCAGCAGATAGATCGCAGCGTGATCGCACTTCTGAAGAAACGCCTTCAGACGCGGCCCGCGCGCACCGTGATACAGCGTCGAAATCGTGTACAGCACGCAAAGCATGGCGCCGTAGACGGCAAAGCTCACGATCTTGTAGGCATCGTGATCGAGTGCACCGATGGTTACGAGCGAAACGAGGCCCACTATCGACAACATCGCGCCCACGAGGTGAGTGACGCTGTTCAGACGCTCGCCAGCGTACATACCGATTCCTTCTCCTTCTGCCTATGCGCTGCGGTGCGTTTGCGCTTCTGCGCTCTATACACGCGCCGGTCCAACTGGATGCCGACCTTCCTGCACGCGCGCGTCGCGCGCGAAGAAGGCGAAACCGGAGAGGCTAGCGCAAAATCCCGGATCGAAATAGCGAAGGGCGCAACCCGCGATGTTCAGCGGGCTGCGCCCCGTCAGACAGACGCCACTATAACAGTAACCCTCTGCCGGCCGCTTGTAGCGATCGGTCGCGGCGATCGGCTGCGCCGCGGTCAGTCGAGCGGCGAGGACCGCAGCTCGGCCACCTGCTGCGGCGACACCGGCGTGCCCTTGTTGCCCCAGGACATGCGGATGAACGTCACCACCGCCGCGACTTCCTGGTTCGACAGCGCCTGCGCGAACGGCGGCATGCCGTACGGCCGCGGATTTTCGCCCGTGCTGGGCGGATAGCCCCCGTTGAGCACCATGCGGATCGGGTTCACGGCCGAATGCATCTGGATCGACGGGTTGTTCGCGAGCGGCGGGAAGCTCGGCGGCATGCCGAGGCCGTTGTCCGCGTGACATTTTGCGCATTGATCGTGATAAATCTTCTGACCCTGTTGTAGCAGTTCGCTGCCGTAGGCTTCCGAGGTCTGCATCTGCATCGTCTCGGGCGCCTCCTTCTTCTGCGGGATGGTCTTGAGATAGGTCGCGATCGCGTGGATATCTTCGTCCGAGAGGTATTGCAGGCTGTTGTGGACGACGTCGGCCATCGGGCCGAACACCGCGCCGCGCTCCGACGCGCCGGTCTTGAGCAGGCTCGAGATGTCCTTGATGTCCCAGTCGCCGAGGCCGCCTTCGCCCGACGTGAGCGACGGCGCGTACCAGTTCTGCAGCGGGATCAGGCCGCCCGCGAACGCCGCGGAGTTGACCGGGCCGCCCACCGCGTTGATCGACGTGTGGCACATGCCGCAGTGGCCGAGACCCTCGACGAGATACGCGCCGCGATTCCACTCGACCGACTTGGTCGGATCGGGCTTGAACTCGCCTTCACGGAAGAACAGCGTGCGCCAGCCGATCAGCAGGTTACGGTTGTTGAACGGAAACCTCAGCTCGTGCGGGCGGCTCGGCACGCTTGCCGGCGGCACCGAGCGCAGGAACGCAAAGATCGCGTTGGAGTCGTCGCGCGTGACCCGCGAGTAGCTCGCGAACGGAAACGCCGGGTAGAGCAGGCTGCCGTCCTTCGAGTGGCCCGTATGCAGCGCGCGATAGAAGTCGTCCTCGCTCCACTTGCCGATGCCGTATTGATCGTCGGGCGTGATGTTCGGCGTGTAGAGCGTGCCGAACGGCGTCGCCATCGGCAGGCCGCCCGCGAAGGTCTTGCCGCCGCGCACGGTGTGGCAGGCGATGCAGTCACCGGCGCGGGCGAGGTATTCGCCGCGCTTGATGAGGTCCGCCTGGTCGGCGGACGTGGCCGCGAGGGCCTCGCCGCTGTGCAGATAGTCGGCGGCGGCCCACAGCACCGGCACGAGCGCTGCTGCGGCGGCGATGACGACTGCGGACAGGCCGTACAGGGAATTGCGTTTCATAGGGCTGTCTCCCCGATGCCTTATTGCGGTTCGCTGCCGCAGGCGAGCGGCGTCTTCAACGAGCCCGCCGGTGCTGGCACGGGATTCTGCGGCGCGGGCTGCGTGGACAGCCACGCGGCGACGGCATTCACGTCTTCGTCGGTGAGACGCGTGGCAATTTCATGCATGCAGTCCGGTGCGATGGCGTGCCGCGAGCCCGAGCGCCATGCGCCGATCTGCGCGCTGATGTAGTCCGCGTGCAGTCCGACGAGACCCGGAATGGCCGGCTCCATGCCGGTCAGCTTCGAGCCGTGGCAGGCTGCGCAGGCGGGAACCTGTCTCGCCGGGGCGCCGTGCAGGACGATGTCCTGGCCGCGCGCGAGCGTGCTGGCGGAGACAGTCGGCTTCGCGGGCGGCGGATAGGGCGGGCGTTGCTGCGAGAAGTACGTTGCGAACTCGTGCAGGTACTGGTCGGAGAGATAGGTGACCAGATAATTCATCGGAGGGTACTTGCGGCGACCCTCGCGGAAGTTCATCAGCTGGTTAAACAGGTACTCGACCGGTTTGCCCGCGAGACGCGGGAAGTAGTCGTTGTCGCTGCCCTGGCCGTGTGCGCCGTGGCATGCGGCGCAGGCCTGGACGCGGGACTCGATTGTGTCGGGAGCCTTGGGTTGGGCAGCCTGAGCAGCGTTGAGAACGCCGGTCGCCCCGAATACCAGTAATGCCCCCAGCGGCGCGACGAGCGGAATAAGCGGTCGGAAGATACGTCTTGGGAACACGCGTAACTCCATCTTTATCGTGGACCTGAGCAGGCTTCGAGCGGCCCGGCTTGTAGGCTGCGTGCGATGAGAGCAAGGGACCGTGCGCGACGCGGCGACAGGGCATCTTATCATCGCAGTGTGATAGAGACTATTTGACGCATGCTGCATGATGTCGGCGCTGCGACATCCCGGTGATGCCGCGTCAGATCGACGCGCCATCACCGGGATCATTCTGCACCCGATGACGGATTCGTGGCGCCCGTCTGTTCGGCGAGCGCACGTGTTTCGCGTGTGTTTCACGCGTGTCTCGATGCGCCGGTTGCCGGATCGACACCCGGCGCCTGCGCGTTCGCGGCAGCCGCGAACCGGTCCGGGCGGCGCCCGCCAGGCGATGTACCCCGATATACACTCCGCGAGTCGCCCTGCGCGGCGCGTTGCGGTACGCTTCGCCGGTTGCGTTTTCACGTTGCTTTTACGTTGTTTCCTGGCCACTGGTCTCGATGACTCCAATTGCACTTTCCTTCCCGATCCTGCATGCCCGCGCGGCATGCCTCCTGTCCTCCTGCATCCGCCGGGAGGCGACGTCACGATGAAACCTGACTGGCTCTGGATCGGGCAGGTCGCGATGGCGACCGTCGTCAACGTCGCCTATGCGTTTGCGCTCGGCTCCGCGCTCTATGGCGCATGGCTCGAAAAGGACGGGCGCAGTCCCGTCTCGCCCGCCTATCCCGCATGGCTGCGCGCGCAACGCTCACTGCGCGTGGCGGCCATCGTGTTCGTCATCGCGCTTGCGATGTGGCTGCTCTACGAGAGCGCGGCCATCAGCGGCGAACGGTTGCCGGAAGCATTCGGCGTCGTATCGACGGTCCTCACGCAGACGCACGTCGGGCTCGCCTGGAGCGTGGCGTTCGGCGGCTCGCTCGTGCTGCTCGTGCTGGCGTTCGCGGCGCCGGGTGCCGTGCGCGACGGCGTGCTGTGGCTCGCGCTCATCGTAATCGCGCTCGGGCGCGCGGCGCTCGGCCATGCCGCCGATGCGGGCCTTGCCTCGGCTGCGCTCGGCGTGCATACGCTGCACATCCTGAGCGCGAGCGCGTGGAGCGGCATCGTCATGGCGGGTGGACTCGCGGTGCTTCCGGCGCTTGGCGCATCGACGGCGCGCGGCATCCTGATCCGCACGTCCGTGCAGGTGTCGAACGTCGCGGTGTTCGCGGTGGGCTTCGCGCTCGTCGCCGGCGCGTTCGACGGCTTTCGCGGCACGGGCGGCTCGATGTTCGCGCTCACGAGCAGCACGTGGGGCCACGTCCTGCTGGGCAAGGTCGCACTGGTGGTGCTCGCGCTCGCCATGGGCACCTACAACCGGATCGTGACCCTGCCGGAACTGCGCCGCGCTGCCTCGACCGCTGCCGCGCGACGCTTCGCGCACGTCATCCATCTGGAAGCCATCGTGATGATCGGCGTACTGGTGCTTGCGGCCGTGCTCGCACACAGCGTGCCGGGCAGTGTGTTGCAGGGTTGATACAGCGAATCGCGATGGCCGCGCCGCGGCCTCACTCGTAGCCGAGCCGGTGACTGAGGATCGGCGCGAAGAAGAGGGCGATGGCGCAGCCGGCGGCCTTGCCTTCGAGTTCGGCGAGCGCGCTCACCGACGACGGATGCCACAACCAGTCGAACAGCGGCGGCGCGCACCAGACCACCGCGACGGCGATGAAAGCCTGCTCGACGATGAGGATGTGCCAGCCGCGCGCGCAGGCTATTGCCGCAACGATCACGCGCAGGATCGCGAAGGTGACGAGTGCGCCGACGGCGGCTTGTTCGCGGATCAGATAGTCGGGGAGCGTCGCGTCCATGTGAATCCCTGCAGCGCGTGGTGAGTGCTGCGGGATTCTGCAAAGAGCAGGCCAGTGAGGCGCCGCTCGCGGCCTCGACGCGTGCCTGACAACGCCGGGCTTATTGGACGCGGCTTCGCGTGAACCTTTTATGTGGGCATAAAGACATTCGCCGCGTGCGCCCGGCGGCGCCACGCGGCGAATGTCGTTCGAACGGCCTTTGAACGTTACGGCGTTGAAACACGCGCCGCGCACGGCGTCGCGCAACCGGCGCGATGACTCCGGCTTGCGGGACGGGTTACCACTCGGCGACGCTGCCGTCCGGGTGACGCCACACGGGATTGCGCCAGCGGTGCCCGGTCTTCGCCATCTCGCGCACCTTCTCCTCGTTCACCTCGATGCCGAGACCCGGGCCCTGCGGAATCGACACGAAGCCGTCTTCGTAGCGGAAAACCTCCGGGTTCCGGATGTAGTCGAGCAGATCGTTGCCCTTGTTGTAGTGAATGCCGAGGCTCTGCTCCTGGATGAACGCGTTGTAGCTCACGGCGTCGAGCTGCAGACAGGTCGCGAGCGCGATCGGGCCGAGCGGGCAATGCAGCGCGAGCGCAACGTCGTAGGCTTCGGCCATCGCGGCGATCTTGCGGCACTCGGTGATACCGCCCGCATGCGACGCATCGGGCTGGATGATGTCGACGTAGCCGCCCGCCAGGATGTGCTTGAAGTCCCAGCGCGAGTAGAGCCGCTCGCCGAGCGCGATGGGCGTGCTCGTCTGGTTGACGATGTCGCGCAGTGCCTCGACGTTCTCCGAGAGCACGGGCTCCTCGATGAACATCAGCTTGTACGGATCGAGTTCCTTTGCGAGCACCTTGGCCATCGGTTTGTGAACGCGCCCATGGAAATCGACGCCGATGCCCACGTGCGGCCCGACCGCCTCGCGCACGGCCGCGACATTGGCGATCACGCCTTCGACCCGGTCGTTCGTATCGATGATCTGCAGCTCCTCCGAGCCGTTCATCTTCACGGCCTTGAAACCGCGCCCGACCACGGCGCGCGCGTTGTTCGCGACGTCGTGCGGACGGTCGCCGCCGATCCACGAATAGACTTTGATGCGATCGCGCACCTGGCCGCCGAGCAGCGCATGCACGGGCGCTCCGTGGTGCTTGCCGAGGATGTCCCAGAGCGCCTGATCGACGCCTGCGATCGCGCTCATCAAGATGGGCCCGCCGCGATAGAAGCCCGCGCGATACATGACCTGCCAATGATCCTCGACGAGGCGCGGGTCCTTGCCGACCAGATAGTCGGCGAGTTCGTGGACGGCGGCCTCGACCGTATGCGCGCGGCCCTCGATGACGGGCTCGCCCCACCCGACGATGCCCTCGTCGGTTTCGATCTTCAGGAAGAGCCAGCGCGGCGGGACGATGAAGGTTTCCAGCTTCGTGATTTTCATGGCGGTGTCTCCGGAATCGGTGGCGGCCCGCGTGGGGCGGCACGTAGTCGGAGCCCATGCTACTGCAAAAAGCGACTTTAAGTGCTATTAATAGTATTATTTTGCGGGTGGTCTCACTATCTGGGTTTTTGGGCCGACAGGCCCCTCTTCGAGGAGAACGGCGATTCAACGCGACCTGCACGGCACGGTGGCATTCGAACTCGGCAGCGCGATCCTGCGCGGCGACTATGCGCCAGCGCAAGTGCTGCCGCGCGAGGCTGAACTGATGGAAATGTTCGACGTCAGCCGCACCGTGCTGCGCGAGGCGCTACGGACGCTGACGTCGAAGGGGCTTGTGGAATCGCGTCCGCGCGTGGGCACGCGCGTGAGGCCGCGCGAAGCGTGGAATCTCCTCGACCCCGACATGCTCGACTGGTACGCGCGCGTCGCGCCGCCGCTCGCGTTCGCGCTCAAGCTTCAGGAGATGCGCGAGATGATCGAGCCGTTCGCGGCCGGGGTCGCGGCCGGCGCACACGACGACGACGCGCTCGCCCCGCTTTGCGATGCGCACGACGCGATGGCGGCTGCGCGCAACGTCGATGAATGGGTGCGCGCCGATCTGCGTTTTCACCTCGCTGTGCTGGCAGCTTGCCGCAATGAACTGCTCGTGCCGCTTGGCGCGTTGATCGCTCGCACGCTCGAAGGTCAGTTACGCGTGAACGCGAAGCGCGCCGAGGTTTTTAATGCCGCGTTGCCGGAACATACGAAGGTGTTCGACGCGATTGTTCGTCGCGATGCGAAGCGTGCAATGTCGGCGATGGCTGAGTTGTTGCGGATGACGCGGGAGCGAATTGAAGGGTGAGGGGCGCGTGGCGTTGCCCCTGTCATCGGGACGCGCAAAAACAAAAAGCCCTTGATCGTTAGATCAAGGGCTTCCGTCAATTTGGTGGCGAATCAGGGACTCGAACCCCGGACCTGCGGATTATGATTCGGCGTGTGACGCGGTAAGTTGCTGAAAACTAAGCCAATTTGGCCGTAAACAACCGAAATCGAAAGTTGTTTCGCATCAGTACTTTACCGTAATTTCGGCTGGGGTAGAAAAGCTGAGCCATGCACCGCTCGTGCACTGAAAACGCCCTCCACGACCCATGCAGCCGTAGCCTTGGACCTACGTTGGAAGACAGCGCAGCGGGTGCGCGATAGAGCGTCATTCTTGTTGCTCAAAGCGCGGGTACGTGTGACAATCCCCATGTTTTTCTGTTGCTGACAACGAGAATGCCAACCGTCACCGCCATCCAATTCACGCAGGATCAGATGCGCACTCTCACCGGCGTGTCCGTAGAGACAGTTCGGCATTGGCGCAAGACCGTTCCCTACTTGGCCTCCAAGACTGGGAAGGCTGCGCGTTTCAGTTTCGCGGACTTACTGGGATTGTCCGTCACGAATGAGTTGGTGAGTTCACTTGGGGTTCATATTGGTTCGGTGAGTTCCGGCGTCGATGCGTTGTTCAAACTGCTGGCTGCGAGCGCAACAGTAGTGGAAGGTGCCATCGTGCTCGTCACCCCAACTACGGCGAGTCTGTACGAGTCTGGTTCTTGGAACGCTAAAGGCGTACTCATGCAACCGACGCTTGCTATTCCGCTTGATCCGCTGATTGCACGGTTGCAACAACATATGCTGCCCGTGATGTCAGCGCCGGCTCAAGCCGCGCTTCCATTTCCGCCTGAAGCCGTTCGGAGTAGGACGTGACTGCTGCAACACTAGAGCAAGTTCTTGCTGCGACCGGGTTTCTTCCGGACGGGCAGCCTGCGGCCGGTCTTCGACTCGGCAACGATGCACAGGCTTCCCGGCGCGGCCGCGCCTTCACGCCGGATGCGTTGTGGCGCAGTGCGTCGGCGCTGACTGTCTACTTCAAGTTCGAGGAGAATCCGCCGGCCGATGACGTCGTCAGCCAGTGGCGGCGCGAAGTTTGGAACGAAGGGTTCGCACCGCTGCTGTGGGTCATTTCCCCGCAGCGCATCGACCTGTACAACGGCTTCGGCACGCCCGTTAAAGAGGGCGACGCGCAGAAGCATCTGATCGGGCGCTTCGAGACCATTGAGGCGTCTCTTCATCGACTGGACGAACTCGCCGGCCGACTGGCGATTGAGACCGGCCAGTTCTGGGCTCAAGTACCGACCGTTGATCGCAAGACAAGTGTCGATCAGAGGCTCCTGTCCGACTTGGCCTTTCTCGAACGTGATCTCGTCGCAGGTAATTTGGCTCGCGGCGCGGCGCAGGCTCTGATCGGACGGGTGATCTTCACCCAGTACCTAATCGATCGAGAAATCGTCAGTGCAGCGCGACTGAAACGCGTATGCGGTTACACGGCTTTGCCGGCGATCCTGCGGGACCGATCTGCGACGGCAAATCTCTTTCAGTGGCTGGCTCAGACCTTCAACGGTGACATGTTTCCTCCATCGTCAGTGAAGACGACACCGGCCGCCCATCATCTGAAGCGTATGGCCGAGTTTCTCGAAGCCGTCGATCCGCAAAGTGGCCAGCTCAGCTTCTTCCCGTATCAGTTTGACGTGATTCCGGTTGAACTGATCAGTTCGATTTATGAGCAGTTTGCGCACGCGGAGCCCCGTGTAACTGGGCAGAGATCTGAGGCATTGCGAAACGGCGTGCATTACACGCGCCTGTCCGTCGTGTCCCTGATCCTCGACGAGGTGATGGACGGCCTGTCGGGACGGGAATCAGTGCTGGATTTGACGTGCGGCTCCGGGGTTTTCCTAGTCGAAGCATTGAGGCGCTTGGTGTACCTGCGTTCGCAGGGGGAGCCTCCCACGCGGGATGTAATCCGCTCGACGCTCTATGAGCAAGTGCACGGGGTGGACATCAGCGAAGCCGCCATCCGCGTGGCCGCATTCAGCTTGTACTTGGCGGCGCTTGAACTCGATCCGAATCCGCAGCCGCCACACTCTCTGAAGTTCGAACCACTGATCGGCAGGACTTTGCTCGTAGGCGATGCTCGAACCATCGAGCGGCAGGGCGATGGCAAGGCGGTGCTGACAACGCCGGCAGGGCCGAAGCAGTTCGATCTGATCGTAGGCAACCCCCCATGGAGCTTCAAGGGACAGTCAGGAACTGACGCTCGGCGCAAGACGAGGGCGGCAGGTGTTCCTGCGCAGCCTCGTGGAGAAGGTCTGGACTTCCTTCTGCGGGCGGCGGACTTTTCACATAAGAAGACCCGCTTCGGCGTCATTCTCAGTGCTACGCCGTTCTTCAGTCGAAGTAGCACGGGAATGAAAGCGGCTCAGCACGTCATGCGTGAATTGGCGCCAGTGACGCTGGTCAATCTATCAAACCTGTGCAGCTGGCTCTTTGCAACCGCAACGATGCCAGCGGTAGTTCTATTCGCGCGCCATCGGCCAGAGCAGCGAGCGGATCAGATTACGGTCGTTCAGATCCCCTGGACACCCAGTGGTGCCAGAACCCATTCGTTCGAGGTGGCGCCAAGCGACATCATCAAACTAAGCCTAGGCGAGATCGAGAAGCAGCCTTTGAAGTTGAAGGCTGCTGCAGTAGGGCGACGCCGTGATTTGATGCTGTTGGACGAACTGAGCGCAACGTACCAGAGCTTGGGCGACAGACTCGCCTTGCTGGATACGAGGTTCCGTGATGGACTGACCCAAGGTAGTCCGTCGAACCAAACTCGCGATGCTCGTGAAATGAGGGGATTGGAACTGCTGCAAGCCAACAACATGCAGCACTTCAGAATTCCTCGTGGTCTTCCGATGTACAACCGCTCGGAGGCACAATGGCCGCGCTCGCGTGATACGTATCGGGCTCCCTTATTGATCGTCAAAGAGATGGTAGTGGGGCAGCCGCGGGCTCTTGTCGCGGTGGCTGACCACGACCTTGTTTTCACCGACTCGTATTTTGCGGCGGCACTTCCCTCCAGTCACAAGGAAACGGCACATCTGCTCGCAGCGATCTTGAGTTCCGCGCTGGCGTCATGGTTCTTCGGCCTGACAGCGTCAGAGTTCGGCATCTACAAGCGAAAGTTGCTGATGCGCGATGTAGGCTTTCTGCCTGTCCCCGAGTTTTCTGCGGCCGTGCGTTCGCAGGCTGGACAGCGTTTGCTGGCGTTGGAGAAGGTGTTTCGCCAACGTGAGGTCGAAGCCGAAGACTGGAATGCATTGGACGAAGCGGTTTTCGATTTGTACGGCCTTGGTGATTTCGATCGAGTGGTTATCCGAGACGGACTTTTGCGTGCTGGGTGGCAATGGGAGGATGGCCGCGCAGCTTCCATAGTTCCAGCGGATAGCAAGGTGGAGGTCGCATCGTATGCCGGGACATTCCTGTCGGTGATGGATGGCTGGTTTTCTGTGCGCAAGAAGCGGCACATGCGTGCGGAGATTGTCGATCTACCGAGGGAAGCGGCCCTTCGCGTCGTGCGCTTCGTTTTAGAGGACGGGCCAGGGCAGAGCAGCGTCACCGTTATAAACCCGGACGGCGAGTTGCGCGATGTGCTTGCTCGGATCGGTAACCGGCTGAAAGCCAAGATCGCGACCGCTGTCAGTGCCGAGCGAGAACTGCGCGTTCACGGACGAAACGAGGTGGTAATCATCAAGCCCGCAGCTCGCCGCCATTGGATGGGCATCGCAGCACTTGAAGATGCTGATGCGGTCGTGGCCGAGAGCTTTGTAGGGAGCAGCGCTTGAGAATCCCCTATGAGACATCTCCGGCCCTCGGCAGGGAGTTCATCGAACTGGCCCCCGAGGTCGTGGCTGCGATTCTGTTGATTCTGACGGCAGGCTGGCAGCAAGCGTGTGCGGCTGCGGACGTGAACGCCGACGCCGGCGAGGTGCTCATGACGGAGCGTTTGCGCGATGGGATGCGCAGCGCATTGAAGAACTTTCCGTTGAAGCTGATTGTGTTGCCGGGCACCGAGTCGCGCTCGAAGAGCAGCGTGTTGCTACCGGATGGGCGCACCGACATTCCGCTGATGATGATTGAGGTCTTCTTGCGCACGCAGGAGCACGACCCTCATGCAATCATCGAATGCAAGCGGATCGCCGGATCGGATACGCATTTGTGTCGCGAGTACATTGTCGAAGGCGTCGATAGATTCTCCAGTGGCAAGTACGGCGAGAATCATGCGGTCGGCTTCATGGTGGGTTATGTGCTCTCTGGCACCTCTGCGGCAGCTGTGAGCGGCGTCAATGCCTACCTGTCGCGCGTCTCACGCACTGCGGATCGTCTCGTCCCGGTCACCTTTATTGACTCTCAGACGTGGCACAGCCGACATGCCCGAGCGAAGCCATCGGACTCCATTGACTTGCACCATGCATTCTTGATGGTTGCTGACGACCCAGAATCTGAATGAGACAACGCGAGCAGTTCTTGTTGCTGGGCACGGACGAAAGAACGCTTTGCAACGACTTCGTCGTTCAATACATAGGTCGATCAGGGGGCTACGAAGCAGTGTCCGGGGGCGGGGGCCGCCTCCTGTTCCGACGCATTGGCGTCAGTTCGTTGACAGATGGGGGACGCTGAGCGTCTGCTGGCCGCCTGCGGCGCCTCGCGAGTAGGACGGAGCGGGCTTGCACGGATTAAGAGTGAAAGCCCGATCCCTCAAGTGTCAATAAACTAGCCCTCCGAGGCATTGCGTGCTGCTGCCTGCGCTACCGTTTCGCCCGGACGTAAGCCAAACAGTTCGCGGGCATTGGTCCTCGTAATGAGCAGGGGAACGTCGAGGCTAGGGCCTTCGTCGTCCAGGAAGATCGGCCCCAACTCACCGGCCAAGACAGCGCTAGCCTCGCCGTCGATCGGTTCGGCGGCGCCATTGAGGTTCGATTGCTCTTCGTTGCTGTTAGCGGTCATGGGCGTCTCGGCTCAGTTGAAGATTGATCGCCTGGTAGAGTGGCATGCTGCGTTGTGAGCAGCGTGTCACGTAGAAAGAGGGCGGCTGCTGGCCAGCAATTTCATTCATCCTTGTCAGGTATCTCTCGGCCGACCGGCGGCCCAAAATCGACCTCCCCATGCAGATTGTCAGGGGTGACGGATGCTAGTAACTAGTCCAGTGTGTAGCGCGGCCTCGCTGCTGGGCAGACTGTAATACCGCCCATACCGGCCTCGGCTCCGGCTTCGGCAATTGCCTCGTTGATTTCCTCGATGCTCAACCGGGCACCGTTCGTCTTGCCTTTCAAGATGCCTAAAAAGACATCGATTCCTTTGATGTCGTTACTCATCACTGCTCCAATCCGTGCTCTTCTGCCTGCTGCGGCGTAGCAATCGTGCGGCTGGGCCGGTAAGAATAATAATATTCTTATTCTTCTTACCGGCTTCCCGCGTTACGTGTTGGTCGAATGGCTTGCTCTGGCTCGGAGGTCATCCGGCGTAGCTCTCGGTAACGAGATGAAGTCGCTCTCGGCCATTGTCTCGTAGGCACCTCGAAAGGGTAGGTACAACTCCACAATCCACGATTCAGCTTCTTTCCGCCCCGCGTAAGGGTGAAGAATTTCGCCATCTGGACGCTTGCGGTCAAACCGCAGAACCCCTTCGTGCGGATACGGTTGTGCGTGCCGAATCTCCGTCATCCGTGTGACGACTTCATGGGGAAAGCCCGGGTGCGCAGAAGTATGCGCGGCGTGGACCGCCGCACGAATCGACTCCTCGACTGTGAGGTGACAACGTGCAATATCCTCTTCATCGAACACCTCTTCGTTGACAATATAGGGCGGCCCTTCATACCAGTGCGGATCGTCGTGGTCCAACCGGATCGCCAGGATGGTTCGCGCCCCAACATCGGTGCAACGCCACCATCCGGTGCAATCCATGAAGGTCAGGCCAATATGAAATTCGGTGTGTTTCATGGGGCTCCTCGTGCCGATAGCATGCCGCTCGCCAGTGACTCAATGGGGCTGCAAGGTTTCGCGTACAGCAGCCATTGCCTCACTGAAATCTAGGCGCGTCGCTCGTCCAGTTTCGGCCTGGTAGAAAACGACCATGAACAAGTTCGCAACAGCCTCGGCCATTTTCGATAGCTCCCGAGCGGTGCGCTGATCCATGAAGTCCAGGTCAGCGAGCTGCGTTGCGGCGTGATGAATAACTTGCTGCGCTTCGGTATTATGCGTGGTTGCCATCTCTCACCTCTCTAGCAGGTGTTGATACGTGGAAGTGCCGGCCGGTTGCCGCCGGTCGGTGCGCTTTCTAAGCATCGTCTTGCGTTGGACGTTGCCTGTTCACGAACGCGGCTACCTCGTCGTTCGTGGGGGTGCCGGCCGTCGCATATTGCTGACTCCCACTGAGACTGTCGCCTGCGAAACTCGGTCCGGCGTCGATGCCGGCGCCGCTCTTGCTCGAAATTGCCGATGCGATTTTGCCGCCCGTCGTCTGCGCGATTCGTTCCTTGGAGGTATCCGCCATGTTCGCGGCTTTGCCCTTGGCGATCTCGCCTGCACCCTTGGCGAGATTTCCACCCATGTCAGCCGCGAATCGACCGGCCGTGCTCATCGCTGATGCGAAGCCACCGCTGCCACTCGAACCACCAAACGAAGCACCGACCGAACCACTGCTGATACCGCTCGAGCTGCTGCCGCCGCCCGAGAGCATGCCGCGATCCTCGGCTATGTTCTGCTGCGCTGACTGAAACGCTGCCTTGAGGGCCGACGCCCCACCGGCCGCGCTTGTCGCGCCAGCCATCGCAGCAGAACCGACCGAAGCCGCCGCGCTCGCAGTCATGGCGGCTGCTCCCATCACCGAACCAACCCCTACGCCACCGATGGACCCCGCGCCGCCAACCCCGACGATGCCAGCGATCCTCGGCGGCACCTTGTTCGTGAGATACATCAGCACGAATGCGGCGATGAGCATGATCGCCATTTCCTTGAGGTCGATACCGGCTCTCATGCTGGCGTAGTACTCGTTGATGAACGTTCTGCCGATGCCAATGAGCAGCAGCATCACCATCAGCTCGGCACCGATCGCCAGGACATGCTTGTAGTAGCTGATTGCGATGTCCGACGTCCAGCGCGCCCCGCCAAAGCCCAGGAAGAACACTCCGCCGTAGATCATGATCCAGGCCGACACGAAGACCAGCAGCAGGTTCACACCGACAATCGTAAGAACAATCATCACGACCAACGCCATGAGTAGGCCTACTACGCTGTCGGTTGGCGACCAGACCGACGACTGATCGAACGCCTTGGTAAAGATGTCGTAGCCGATTTGCACGATACCTCCCGGCGTAAAATCGGTTGACTGGCCGATGGCCTTGGCACCGATCATCCACATCGACTTGACGATGGAGTCGGCAATCGCGGGGCCGTTGGACAGAATCCACCAAAAGAAGCCGAGCACGGTTAGGAAGCGCACGATCTCGGCAAAGGCCTCCTGAATGCCGCCGTTTTTCAACGCCAGCATCCCGAACGTCCACACCATGCTGATGAGTGCAAGGCCCCAAAACAGCCAAGATGCGTAGCTCACCATGACGCTGCCCCACGCGCTGGCCGCGGCCTGGTATTTCCCCATCACCGAATCGACCACATCGGCATTCATTGGCGCAGCGGTCACAGTCGCCGAGTACGCGACAGCCATCAAGCCGAGCACTGAGAGCTTGCCACCGTTGGAAAACATCGTTTTCATAATGCTGTCCTTCGTCATTGATCTTTTTTCTGCGGTTGTGACGGCGTATCGCCCCATGACCAGTTTTTTGGAGAGGGGGTGACGATGTTGCTGCCATCATGCAGTTGTTTCGCTGCGGCAGCCCGCTGGGAATCGGTCGGGGTGCTCTTGTCATTGCAGCCCGTAAGGAGCCCGATCAGTGAGAGCAAGATGATGAATTTCATAGTCGGCCCCTTATTCAAAGCTCCAGTTTTTCGGTGTTGGCGTGGTGATATTGCTCCCATCACGAAGCTGCTTTGCCGATGCCGCCTGCTGGGCCTCTCGATCTGCAATCACCTGTGCGCGGGTGGCGGCCGCTGTTGCCTGCGCTGCCAGCATGCTCCGGATTTGCAGGAGCTGATTTGTCTGTGCGCTAGCGAGCTGGTTCGCCGCCTGCAGCGCCTGCATTTGTCCCTGCGCACTCGTCGCTTGTGACTGCAATTGGCGAAGGTTCGCGGCGTCTGTCGCAAGCGTTTGTTGCTGCTGATCGACGCCCTTCAATACGGCATCGTTCGCCTTTTTTTGCGCCTCGGAGCCGTTCGCTTGCGCATCAAGTAATGCTTGCCGCTGCGCGTCTGTGCAACCAGTCGACGTGAAGCACGGCGACGAGCGGTAGTAGGCCACGTCCTGGTAGCGCGCCAGATACCCGTCGATACTTCCAGCCTGGTTCTTGTAGTAGTTCAGCGTGTCCTGTGCTTGTAGGAGCTTGCTGATGGTCTGGTTTGCCTGATCCCACACGTAGGCAGCCGGCGCGAGCGTGTTTTGCAGCATGTTTTGGTATTGCTGCAACTGCGTCTCGTACTGCTGAATCTGTTTCGCGACCGCCGCCACGTTTTGCATGGCACTGATCGTCGTTTGAACAACGTTCGTCGCGTCGATAACGGGGATGCCGGCCTGTACCGGGCCACTGAATGCTGCTGTGATTCCGATAGCCAGTGCCATCTTGGTGGCCTGGCGCGTTGCTCTACGCATCTTGCTTCTCCTTCGATTTGTGAGACGCCGCGCCGCGAACCGAACATCCGTAGCGATGGGATGCTCGTTTTAGCGGCTAAAAAATTCATCCGCGCACTATTCGACTCATGACAGCCCGCAATTCGTCCTGTGTGGTCTCGATCTTCGCCAGCAGGGCACGGATGGTCGCTGACGTGAACCCGGCCGTCCGTTCATCGTTCGTCAGCCAGAGCTTCAACAGGCCACCGAGGCGACCGAGGTCGCCATTGACTCGGGCCAAATCCTGGACCTGAACGAGATCGAGGATGCCGCGAACCTCATAGCCCACACCCACGTTGCGCAAGTAGGCGGCGATGCTCAAGCCGGTGGCCGCCGCGTTGCGCTTTATTGCTGCCTCTTCGTCGGGCAAGACGGGCACGCGGAGGTGACGACCATGCTTGCGCGTTGTCATCTTTTTCTCATCGTTCATCGCTTCTCCAAGCCGGGGTGACCCGGCACTGAGCGGCGGTAGCCGCTGCCTCGCAGAGCAGGATTCCCGTTGAGCGCCGAGGGCGCGAATAAGAGGAGTGAAGATAGGTAGCCGGCTTGCCGGTTAGCTAACTTCACCTATCCTGCCCGGCATACCACCCGCTTCCGAAACGAACCGGGACCTTTCCACAATTGACATGTCGTCGTTGATCTCCCGCTTCCCTTTCGATCAATCGAAAGAACAACGCGCGAATGCCGCATGGTTCGAAAAAAGACCTGTTTTGTTCGACTCCAGGAAGGCAATGGCCGAATGCAGCAAGGTTGTTGACCATTACCGAGACACTTCCTGATTGCGCGTCAGCTCGTCGGCGTATCTGCGGAAAGCTTGGTAGCCGTAGTGGATGTGTCCTTCCTCCACCAGTGCCTCCCAGATGCTCATCAGCGAATGCCCGTCATCGATGGCTGCTTGAATTTCGGTGCGCATAAGAAGAAACGCTGCGCGGTTCCTTGCATTGCGACCAACGGCGCGCCTCAGCGCTCTCTCCGCTATGCGCTCGGATAGTGTTTTCATGACCTCAGACCATATAACCGTGAGACGACAGAACATTGGCCATGTTGGCCCCTTCCCAGCTTCCCGGCCGACTGACTACCAGGCCGGCATCTTCAGCGAGCATGGCAAGAAGGCTCGCTCGGGTGAGGCGGCCGTGACTGCTATACCGGTCGATGGATTCATGGTGATCGTTGAGTAGCCTCACGAGCGCGTCGAGTTCGGTGGCCGTCTTGTCACTCACGGTGACGATGAGTCGTTTCATGTGCGTCCCTCAATTCAGGTTTCGCAGGTTGTCCACAGCCGGCTACTGGCTGCTGCACTTCTTGTTAAATAGATTTATCTATCTTGTTAGGGTGTCCAGCTGACACTCATTCGCGGCCAATCGGTATCTGCCGGACACCAATGTGGATATGTCAGGTATCAGGCAGACACGTATCAGCCTGAGCTGTGTACAACTTCCTCCTGCCGTCGAGCCTCGATCTTCGTTCGCAGCGACATCAGGATGTCTCGCATGTCCTGCGGTAGGCCGGCGATGTCCTGAGCGTTGAACACGACGGCGTTGCCGCTCGCGTGCGTGACGTTGACCTGTAGCCGTTCGATTTGAACGATCCTCGATCCAGCGAAGTCACCCGAAACCAAGACGTTCTTCAGGTCGGCTGTCGCGGCCTGTACCGACGAGGGGAGGTAGTCCCATGTCGCCACGGCGGTTGGTCGACCGGCGCCGTCTTGAATGCAGACTTTCTCGCGCAGCCGATATTCGTTGCGTCGGCCGTCGCGGGTCTTGGTGATGTAACCGAATGCCTCAAGAGTCTTCAGCTCGCGGATCACTTGGCTGCGGCTGATGCCTGACTCCACAGAAATCGTGTCGATTGCCGGGAACGAGCGTCCGGTTTTGAAATTTGTGTGAGCCTTGATGACGAGATAGACCGTTACCGCATACGGTCCCATGCGAGCTATATCGCCGGTTTCGATCATGGAGTGGAACACGTGGAACCACGTCGTCTCCGCGCGAAACAGGTCGCCTTGCTCGCGCATGACGTTGGCCTTCATGACTGCACCGAGAACTGCTCGTCGATCAACTTCGCGATCGCTTCGGTGCGGAAGTAAATCCGGCGTCCGATATGAACCTTCGTCGCGTTGATGTGGCGTGCCCAATCGGCGTGCGACGTGCTCAAGCTGATGCGCAGGCCTTCCGGGCTGCGGTCGAGAATTTCCGCGAGCTGATCCAGCGTTAGCAATACGGAATATCGTTCCTTCAATGCGGCAAGCGTCGTTGTCACGGTAGCTCCGGGGACATCTGCAAGTTACGTTTGGTATCGCTAGTTTTCGCTGAACTCGGCTATATTGGGCGGTAAAAGAAATTCGCCGCGAGTCTGCCGATGCCCAAAGCTTTTTCGACCCAGATGAATGCTGTACCTGTCCGACCGAGACGCGGTCGGCCACTAGGATCAGTGAAGGACCGCAGAGCGCGCGTGCGCGACCGCATTCGAACTGTCGCAACGCTGAACAAGCTGCTGGTGCGCGTCACTTGCGCTGAGAACGCAAGTCAATTTGCACGTTGGTTCGATGAGGCGATGCGCAAGCGGCATCCGCTGAGGGGGTGGGATACCGAGGAATCCGGGAAGTGGCGGAAGAACTTTGCGGGCACTGTGGGATTGGCTGCGGAGTCCATCGCGCACTTGGAGGAGCTTTTTCCGGATGATCGCTACTACAGCGCGTCGGATACTCGCAGGCATGCCCGTGAAATCCAGGTTGAATATAGTTTGCGTCGATCGCCGTGTAAGCAGGGCGTGAGCGAACTGTTCGAGGTTGGCCCTGGGCGGCTCTGGCAGGCCCTGTGGGGTGGCGAGGATGCGCTTCTGGACCTATGGAGCCACTATTCCGATGAGGGACTTGATGGCTGGGGACGCGACTCGGACTTCTCCGATGTGGTCGCTGAGCTGGAAACGAAGCTGTGGAGTAATTCGCGATGCGAGGTCGAGATTGAAGAGGAAGACCTTGGTCGCGCAATCATGCTGTATCGGCTTGAGCAGGCCGGAATGGCTGGACGGCCAGAAGATGGCCTGGCACTCTATCTGTGCGTTCGGCTGGCTATCGCTGAGTTGTCGCCAACGTTCCGATGGCTCGGCGTATGGGATGAGCTGGCGACATACGTGGTTAGCTTAGAGCGTGAGCGGGTCTGGACTGATCCTCGCTATGCGAGGCTCATCGAAGAGCGTTACTTCAATGGCCAATGGTCGGACGAACTCCCGAATTTCGTCGAAGATCCGTTCCTCCTAATGTGGGAAAGGTCACGCGAAGATACGTGGTTGGCAGACCACTATGGTTTGCTGAGCGACCTTTCAACGTATCACGTGAAGCCGGTCCAGCTTCTCGACTAGGTCTTCCGCGCGTAGGTGTGTATATCGCCGGAGCATCTGCATCGACTTGTGCCCGCTGATCGAGGCTACTTCCTGGTCGCTCAGGCCGGCTTCAACAAGCCGACTCACGGCCTCGTGACGCAGATCGTGGAAACGGAAATCGACCAGCCCTGTACGTTTCTTGATCCCGTTCCAGACCTTCGTGAACTGGTACGCGCGCCGTTTCTTGTCGCGGCCTGGCTCTCCGAAAAACACCAGGTCGGTGTTGATTGGACGGATGGGGTTGGCGAGAGCGCTTTGCAGGACTGATGCCGCGAGCCTGGTCAGCGGCACTGTGCGAGCAGCATTGTTCTTGGTGTCCGTGAGTCGCACGACGCGGCGTTCCAAATCGACCTGACCACGGCGCAGGCCAAGTATCTCGGATTGCCGCATGCCGGTTTCGATCGCTAGGCGCACAATCCAGCCCAGCATCGGGTTGGTGTGTTCATCGACGGCTGAAAGCAGGGTGGCTTGTTCGCGGCCGGATAGACGCCGATTTCGCCCCTCGCCCGGACTGGGCTTACGGATGTTCGAGACAGGGTTGAAGATCAACCCGATGTGCCATTCCTTGATCGCTACGTTGAATAGGTGGCCGAGCAGGGCGAGTTCGAGGCGGACAGTGTTGTTCGCCTTGCCCTGAGCCAGTCGGTCGTCTCGATACCGGCCCACGAGGTCCGGCGTGACCGCCGCGAGCGAATACTTGCCGAAGTGCTCCTTAAGCTCGCGAATGCGCGCGCCTTCGCGGCGCTGGGTGCTGGCTTTTTTGGTGGGGACGATTTCTCGCTCGTAGCGGTCGAGCGCATCGGCGACGGTGGTCTTTTCCGAGGGCGCGCGCTGGATGAATACGCCGCGCACCATTTCATCCTCGGTGCGCCGGGCCCAATCCTCGGCATCGCGCTTCGTGCGGAACGTCTTGGCGACGGTCGGCCAGCCAACGCGCCGGATGGTTGCTTTCCAAGTGCCAGAGGGGGTTTTTGTCAGTGCTGCCATGGTGCTCCTTCCTTGAGGTCTGCACCGCGTATTGCACCGAATTTGCACCGCGAGGGGCCGGTAAAAGAAAAGGGCTCGTGGATAACCCGCAGAGCCCTAACTGAAAAACCCCGGTAGATCAACGATCTACCGGGGTTTCGCATTTGGTGGCGAATCAGGGATTCGAACCCCGGACCTGCGGATTATGATTCCGTCGCTCTAACCAACTGAGCTAATTCGCCGAAGAAGACGGATTATGCAGAGGCCGGCAGAAGCTGTCAACCCCCACACAACCACTTTTTTGCTGGCCCGTCCGGCAAGCGAGCCGTCCGGACCAGCGAACCAACAAGAAACCCGCGTCAGTCCTGCGAATAAATATCCGAGTCCTTGGTTTCCTTGACGAACAGCGTGCCGATCACGAAGGTCATGAGCGCAATGCTGATCGGATACCAGAGCCCCGAGTAGATATCGCCGCGGGCCGCGACGATCGCAAACGCCGTCGCCGGCAGGAACCCGCCGAACCAGCCGTTGCCGATGTGATACGGCAGCGACATCGACGTATAACGGATCCGCGTCGGGAACATCTCCACAAGTATGGCCGCGATCGGCCCGTACACCATCGTCACGAAGATCACGAGGATCGTCAGGATCACTACGGTCATCGGCCAGTTCAGCTGCGCCGGGTCGGCCTTGGCTGGATAGCCGGCCGCCTTCAGCGTCGCCGCGAGTGTCTTCTCGAACGTCGCACCCTTCTCCTTGGCCCCTTCGGCCCGGCCGTCAAACGTGTCGATCACGGTGTCGCCCACCTTGATCTGGGCGACCGTCCCCGCCGGCGCCGCCACGTTCGAGTAGTTCAGGCCGGCCCGTGACAGTGCGCTTTTCGCAATATCGCACGAGGACGTGAACCGCGCCGTGCCGACCGGGTTGAACTGGAACGAGCACTCGTCCGGATTCGCGATTACGACGATCGGCGCGCGCTGCGTCGCGGCTTCCAGCGCCGGGTTCGCGAAGTGCGTGAGCGCCTTGAAGAGCGGGAAGTAGGTGAGCGCCGCGATCAGGCAGCCGGCCATGATGATCGGCTTGCGGCCGATCTTGTCCGACAGCGCGCCGAAGAACAGGAAGAACGGCGTGCCGATCAGGAGGGCGAGCGCGATCAGGATGTTCGCGCTGGCGCCGTCGACCTTGAGCGTCTGCGTGAGGAAGAAGAGCGCGTAGAACTGGCCCGTGTACCAGACCACGGCCTGGCCGGCCGTCAGGCCGACCAGCGCGAGGATCACGATCTTCAGGTTCTTCCACTGGCCGAACGCCTCCGAGAGCGGGGCCTTCGACACCTTGCCTTCGGCCTTGATGCGCTTGAACGCCGGCGATTCGTCGAGCTGCAGGCGGATCCAGACGGACACGGCGAGCAGCAGGATCGAAGCGACGAACGGAATGCGCCAGGCCCACACGCCGAACTGCTCTTCGCCGACCGCCGTGCGCACGCCAAGGATCACGAGCAGCGAGAGGAACAGGCCGAGCGTCGCGGTGGTCTGGATCCACGCCGTATAGAAGCCGCGTCGTCCGGCCGGCGCGTGTTCCGCGACGTAGGTCGCGGCGCCGCCGTATTCGCCGCCGAGCGCGAGGCCCTGCAAGAGGCGCATGCCGATGAAGATCACGGGCGAGGCGATGCCGATTGCAGCGTAGCCTGGCAGGAAGCCCACGATGAAGGTCGAGAAGCCCATGATCACGATGGTCACGAGGAACGTGTGCTTGCGGCCGACGAGGTCGCCAAGCCGGCCGAACACGATCGCGCCGAACGGACGCACGGCGAAGCCTGCCGCGAAGCCGAGCAGCGTGAAGATGAAGCCTGCGGTCGGGTTGACGCCGGAGAAGAAACTCTTGCTGATGTAGGCCGCAAGCGAGCCGGCCAGATAGAAGTCGTACCACTCGAACACCGTGCCGAGCGACGACGCGAAAATCACGCGCTTTTCGTCGCTGGTCATCGGTGCGTGCGAAACCTGCCCGCCTAGCGTTGCCATAAAGATCTCCGATATTGATATTGTGTGGTCCGCCTGACCGGCGGTCCTGCGGAGCATTATCAAAATGTAAACTTACTGGTTTCTGACAATTCGGTAGCTTGGGCGATGCGCGGGGAAATGGGATTTAAATCGTCAACATCGCTCAAACCAGTTCGATTGTCGTTGATCGACGCGCTATGTTGGCTATCCGCGTTTCCGGATGCGGATTGATTGTCTGATGGATAAGGGTAAGTCCCATTCCGTTCTAGCGTCGAATTTCGCGCTGAAACCCGCTTCGGGCGGCCCGTTTGCCGCTCGTCTGCCGTTATTTCTTACGCCTGCGCGTTTGCGCGCAGGCGCAGCGTCACGCGTACGAGCGTTCCGGCAAGGCGCGGCGACTCTTGATAGACGTTGTCGTCGATGGCGAGAGTGCCGCCGTGCATCGCGGCGATCTCGCGGACGATCGCAAGGCCGAGCCCGCTGCCGTCGCCGTCGCGGCCGAGAATGCGGTAGAAGCGTTCGAGCACGCGCTCGCGCTCGGCGGGCGGAATGCCCAACCCGGTGTCCTCGACCTCCAGGTGCACCACGCCCGCCGCCGGTTCCGGCCGCACGCGCACCGTGATCCGCCCGCCCTCGGGCGTATAGCGGATCGCGTTGTCGATGAGATTCGAGAGCATTTCGCGCAGCATTACCGGATTGCCGTCGACTTGGACCCGCGCGGCGTGTTCGTCGCCGTCGTCCGCGCTCGGCCCCTCATAGCCGAGGTCCATCTGCTTCGCGAGCGCCGGCTGGACCCAGTCGCGCACCGCGAGTCGAGCGACGTCGGCGACGTCCACCGGCGCGAAGATCTGTCCCGACATGCGGTTTTCGGCCCGCGCGAGCGCGAGCAGTTGCGTGACGAGCCGCGCGGCGTGTTCGGAACTCGTCGCGATCTGTTCGAGCGAGCGGTGCACTTCGGGCGACGCGTCCTGGCGCAGCGCGAGTTCGGCCTGGGTGCGCAGCCCGGCGAGCGGTGTCTTCATCTGGTGCGCAGCGTCGGCGATGAAGCGCTTTTGCAGCTCCATGTTCTGTTCGAGGCGCGTCAGCAGATCGTTGAACGAGGTGACGAGCGGCTCGATTTCGGGCGGCGCGCGCTGTGCTTCGAGCGGCGAGAGGTCGTCGGGGCGGCGCATGCGGATGTGCGACTGCAGCGCGTGCAGCGGCGCGAGTCCGCGCGAGAGCCCGAACCATACGAGCAGGATCGCGAGCGGCAGGATCACGAACTGCGGCAGGATCACGCCCTTGATGATGTCGTTGGCGAGCTGGCGGCGTTTGTCGAGCGTTTCGGCCACCTGGACGAGCACGGGCTGTCCGGCCACCTGCGGCAGCTCGACGGTCGTATACGCGACGCGGATGTCGATGCCGTGCAGTGTTTCGTCGCGAAATTCGACTAGGCCCGGCGGCGGACGGTCGTCCTCGGGCGGCAGCGGCATGTCGC
>Ga0265338_10000477_pt1 | contig 71363 bp, 60 predicted proteins | sample 42126metaG_FD_193579 | JGI IMG/M metagenome (GOLD analysis project Ga0265338, IMG submission 193579) | Rhizosphere microbial communities from Carex aquatilis grown in University of Washington, Seatle, WA, United States - 4-21-26 metaG | ecosystem: Host-associated > Plants > Roots > Rhizosphere...
ACGGTCACCACGCGAACCGCGGTCGCGGGCCGCGCGGCCCGTTCCACGCAGCACGGGTCGGGCCCGGTCGCCCTCGCCATGGCGGCGTGACTGTTAACTCCCGGGGGGACGACCCCCCGTACCCCCGGGGCGCGCCCGATGGCTCCGCCATCGTATCGGGCGCGCGGCTTGCGGGGCCCGTACCTGCCGGTGCTCCTAGCGGCTGGTGAGGATCTGGTCGACCAGGCCGTAGTCGAGCGCCGCCTGCGCGTTCAGCACGCGGTCCCTGTCGGTATCGGCGCGCAGCGTCTCCACCGGCTGGCCGGTATGCGTGGACAGGACGGACTCCAGCTGGGCCCGCAGCCGGACGAGCTCGTCGGCCTGCAGGATCAGGTCGGGGATCGTACCCTGGCCGCTGACCGCGGGCTGGTGCAGGATGACCCGCGCGTGCGGCAGCATCGCCCGCCGCCCGTGCGCGCCCGCGGCGAGCAGCACCGCGCCCGCCGCCACGGCCTGCCCGACGCAGGTGGTCGCCACCGGGGCCTTGATGAACTGCATGGTGTCGTAAATGGCGAGCATCGACGGGATGTCGCCGCCCTCGCAGTTGATGTAGAGGTTGATCTCCTGGTCCACGCTCTGCCCCTCGAGGAAGATGAGCTGCGCGGTCAGCGTGTTGGCGACGCCCGGATCGATCGCGGTGCCGAGCACGATGATCCGCTCGGTCAGCAGGTGCGAGTAGACGTCCATGATCCGCTCGCCGCGCGGGTGGTCGGCGATGACGTTGGGGATCGTGTAGCTGCTCACGCGGCACCCCCGGCGATGGCGCCCACGGCGGCGGCCGCGGCGGTCGGGCGCAGGCCGAACGGCCGCCTGCGCGACGGCAGCAGCTGGCCGAACGTCTCGGCGATCACGTCGATGAACCCGTAGTCCCGCGCCTCCGGCGCGGTGTACCAGTGGTCGTGCCTGGAGTCTTCAAAGATCTTCTCGAACGGCTGGCCGGTGTCGTCGGCGATCAGGCCGAGCACGGTGTCCCGGGTCCGCCGCAGGTCGGCGGCCTGCAGCTCTACTTCAACGGCGGAGCCGCCGATCCCGGCCGACCCCTGGTGCATGAGGATGCGGGAATGCGGCAGCGCATACCGCTTGCCCCGGGTCCCCGCGGACAGCAGGAACTGCCCCGCGCTGTACGCGATGCCGAACGCGAGCGTCGCCACGTCGCACGGGATGAGCCGCATGACGTCGCGAATCGCGAGCATGGACGGCACGGAGCCACCCGGCGAGTTGATCCACAGCGCCACGTCGGCGTCCGGGTCCTCGTCGGCCAGCGTGAGCAGCTGCGTGGCGAGCAGGGTGCCGTTGTCGTCATCGAGCGGGCCGTCGAGGACGAGCACCCGCCGCTGCAGCAGGGAAAGCCGGAACTGCGCGCTGAATACCGGGGTCTTTGATTCCTGTGACATGCCTTAAGCCTGCGTGATGACCGGCTGGATCCGCGGCGGACGCTGCCGTCGGCAGATCTGCCCACGGCAGCGGTCGTCAGCCGCGCACCGCCTGCTCGATGAGCGCGCCGGCCGCGAGCAGCTGCTCTTCGCTGTCATAGGGGCCGATGAGCTGAACGTTCGCCGGGATGGGGCCTGCCTTTGGCCCCGGCACGGGGACCGGCAGGGCGAGCGCGGGCAGCCCCGCCGCGTTCACTGGCGAGGTGAGCGCACGGAGCTTGACCAAGATGTGCGCCTCTTCGAGCAGCGGCGGGAAGCCCAGCAGGGTGGGCGCGGCGAGCAGCTCCACCCGCTGCCACAGCTGGTCCAGCGTCTCCCGCCAGCGCGCGATCACCTGTTCGGCCGCGGTCACCTGAGCCGGGGTGATCGAGCTCGCCAGCTTGAGCCGGTCCCTGACGTCGGCGCCGAGATGGTCGCCCGACGTGGCGAACAGGCCCTTGTTGGCCTGCCAGGCCTGCGCGTCGAGCACGGTGATCGAGGCGGTGACGATCGCGTCGAGGCCGGAGATGCTGACCGGCACCACGTCGAACTCGGCCGTGCGCAGCGCCCCGTCGATCGCGCCGGTGATCAGCGGGTCGGCGTCGAGGGTGAGCACGCCCACCCGTCGCGGCGGTGCGCTGGCCACGGTGAACCCGGGCTCGAGCAGCGCCATGCCCGCGGCGACGCCCGCGATGTCGCGGGCCATCGGCCCCACGGTGTCAAGCCCGTGTGCCAGCGGCCTGACGCCTTCTAGTGAGATCCTGCCCCAGGTGGTCTTGAGGCCGGTGACCCCGCAGCAGGCGGCCGGAATGCGGATGGAGCCGCCGGTGTCGCTGCCGTAGCCGATGTCCGCCTCGCCGGAGGCGACCGCTGTTGCCGAGCCGCTTGATGAGCCGCCGGGCATCCGGCGCGGGTCGAGCGGGTTGACCGGGGTGCCGAAGGCCGCGTTGATCCCGCTGATCCCGTAAGCGAGCTCGTGCAGGTTGGTCTTGCCGGCGAACCGCGCCTGCCCGGCCGCCATCGCCGCGCGCAGCCCGGCGAGGCAGGCCGCGTCGCGCTCGGCGGGCCGCGCATGGTCGGCCACCGGCCGGGAGGCCGCGGTTGTCGGCAGGCCGGCCATGTCGATGAGGTCCTTGACCGCGACCCGTGGTCCGGTCCCTGGCGTGCTGTCGGTGACGATCCAGGTTGCCACGGCTGACAGCCTATGCCTGCCAGTACGCGGCCGGGCCTGCCAGCTGACGCGGTCAGCGCGACGGCGGCGGCCCGGCCGCCGGGCGTCTCCTCGGTATCAGCAGTACACAGGGCAGCGCGGCCGCGCACAGCGCGGTGAGCATGATGCCCGCCACGGTTGCCGCGCCCTCCCCGCCCAGGCCGGCCAGCGGGGATAGGAGAGCGCCGAGCAGGAACGGCAGCGCGCCGACCCAGGCCGACGCCGTCCCGGCGATGGCGCCCTGGTTGGTCAGCGCGATGGCGGTGGCGTTCGGGCGCATGCTGCCGAAGAAGGCGATGAAGAAGAACAGCGGCACGAGCAGTACCACGAGCGGCGGGTGCCCGGTGAGCGCCGCGCCGAGGAAGCCGGTGCAGCCCGCGGCCATGACGATCAGCGAGCCGAGGACGACCCTGGTGATCGGGAGCCGCTTCACCAGCCGCGCGCCGACCTGCGCCATGGCCACCAGGCCGATCGAGTTGATCATGAAGAACACGCTGAACAGCTGCGGCGACTCATGGTAGGCGTCCTCGACGATGAACGGCAGCGCGGAGATATAGGTGATCAGCGCGGCGTTGCCGAGGGCGATCGCGAGCGTGTAGCCCACGTACTGCCGGTCGTCCAGCAGTGTCCGCGAGTCGGACAGCAGCTGGCGCAGCCGGGACGGCGTGCGCCGCTGCGGTGGCAGCGTCTCCGGCAGGAACCAGGCGAGCAGGAGCAGCACAAGCCCGATCGCGGCGAGCACGCCGAACACGCCGCGCCAGCTGGTGAAGCGCAGGATCTGCCCGCCGATCACCGGGGCGAGCACGGGGGCGAGGCCGAAGACCAGCATCAGCGAGCCGAGTACCCGGGCGAGCTCCGACCCGGTGTAGAGGTCGCGGACGATGGCGAGCGACAGCACGACGCCGCCCGCGCCGGCCATGCCCTGCAGGAACCGGAAGGCGATCAGCGCGCCGATGTCGGGCGCGGCGGCGCACGCCACCGACAGCACGGTGAACGCGGCAAGCCCGGCGAGCAGCGGCCGCTTGCGGCCAAGCCCGTCGCTGACCGGGCCGGCCACCAGCTGCCCGACGGCGAGCCCGGCCAGGCAGCCGGAGAGCGTGAGCTGCACCAGCGACTGCGAGGCGTGCAGGTTCGCCGCGATCGTCGGGGTCGACGGCAGGTACATGTCCATCGAGAGCGGCCCGAACGAGGACAGCGCGCCGAGCACGGCCAGCATCCCGAGACGGCGCCGCGACCTGACGGCCGGCACGGCAATAGTTTCCATTGCTAACGAATGGTATGTACTCTGGCCGGGCGCTTCCGCTACACGGCCGGGATCGGCTTCGAGCCCGCCAGCAGGATGCGGTGCATGACGCGGCGCTGGCCCTGGTAGTCGTTGACCGCGAAGTGCCAGGTCTGCCGGTTGTCCCACATCGCGATGGAGCCGGGTGCCCAGCGGAACCTGGTGATGAACTCCGGGCGGAGGCCGAAGTCGAACAGGTACCGCAGCAGCGGCAGCGACTCGCGGCGCGTCCACCCCTCGAACCGCGTGGTGAACTCGGGGTTGACGTACAGCACCCGCCGCCCGGTCTCTGGGATGAGGCGAACGACCGGGTGAACCGGGCCCTCGGCCGCGTCGTATTCCGCCACCGACGGCTCGGGCGGGTCGGTCTGCGCGTAGCTGTAGCCGAGCTTGCGCACGTTGGCGTGGATCGCGCGCAGCCCGAGCAGGGTCTGCTGCAGCCCGGCGGAGAGTCCCTCGAAGGCCGGGCCCATCGCGGCCCACTGCGTGTCGCCGCCCCACGGCGGGACCTCCTCGCAGAACAGGATCGTGGCCTTGGGCGGCTCGTCGAAGCAGGTCATATCGGTGTGCCAGCCCTCGCCAATCGCCTTGGTCTGCTCGGGCTCCTTGCGCAGTTCCTGCCGCACCCGGATCTCGCCGAGCCGCGCGGCGAACGCGTCCCGCTGCTCCGCGTTCAGCTGCTGGCCGCGCAGGAAGATGACGCCGTGCTCGGCCCAGGCCCGCAGGATCGCGTCGTAGGTCTCGTCCGGGTACTCCCTGGTCAGGTCGAGACCGCGGAGTTCCGCACCGATCAGCCCGCCGACCCTGTGCACTTGAGGCATCGTCTCCATGACGCCCATCATCGGCCCGGGCCGCGCGAACGGAAAGCGCCACCGGGCACAGCAGACGGCTCGCCGGATCCTCTGCTGAGCACAATCGGCGTCCCCGTGCGGCGCGGGGAGGGGTCGTCGATTAATCGGACAAACCGGCTATACGGAACGCAGGGTTAGTCATCGGGCCGTCCAGCGCATACGCTGTTGCCGTTTGGGAGCAGCCGCGACCACGGGGGGATTGAACAATTTCCATAAATCTGCATCGAAATCGCACAGCGACGCTCGTGCAGAGAATCCGAACGGCGGGCTTTTACCTGGTCACCTTCGCCGTGGTGGCCGCCGGGTCGATCTGGCTCGCGCTGCGCGTCGCCCCGCTGCAGACCGTGTCGGCGGCCGGGCAGACGGCGCAGGTGGGGGCCACGCTCCCGAACGCAAGCCTGCACGGCCCTGGCGAGCTTGACCTGTTCGGCCAGGTCATGGCCACCAGGCCGCAGTTCACCGGCCTCATCAGGCCCAAGCTGGCGCTCGACCACATCACCATCGACCCGCAGGTGATCAACATGCTGCGGTCTCAAGGGCCCGCGAAGGTCGAGCTGACGCTCAGCCAGCAGCTCGCGTCGGGCTGGGAGCACTACTTCCTGTGGGAGACCCTGCTCGCGGTCGGGTTCGCCGTGATCCCGCTGGTCGCCGTCGCGGCGGTGCGCGGGCGGCCGAGGATATGGAAGCTGCTCGCGGCCGGCCTCGCGGTCGTCGTCGCCGTCAACCTGGGCGGCATAGCGCTCACCGCGTCAGGGACGCCCAAGGTGCTGCGCAGCGTCCACACCATCGACGACCTGGTGGGCGTCGACCCGGTCAACGAGCCGCCCGCCATCGGCGCGGCCAACCCGAACGCGCAGGCCGTGGTCATCGGCGACTCCACAGCGGCGGGCTGGGGCCTGCCCTGGGGGCCGAAGCCGACCGCCGAGGAACAAGCGTGCGGCCGGTCGCCCGAGTCGTACGCGGCCGACCTGGCGGCGGCCAACCAGTGGAACGTGCTCAGCCTGGCCTGCGGCAGCGCGACGATCGCGAACGGCCTGCTTGGCCCGGAGGTGCTCTACAACGGCGAGATCGCGCCGCCGCAGCTCCCCCAGGCCGAGGCGGCGACGCATGCCAAGGTGGTCATCGTCAGCGTCGGGGCGGACGACCTGTCCTGGTCGGTGATGACCAAGCTGTGCGCGGCGTCTGCCGTCTGCGATGACAAGGTGTCTTCCGCCTACTTCAACCAGCTGCTCAGCACGTTCACCAGGAATTACTACCAGCTGCTCAGCGACCTCGACCGGCTGCCAGCGCACCCTGCGGTCCTGGTGAACGAGTACTACTCACCCTTCGGGTCCGACGTCAGCTGCCTGCAGCAGTACGGCATGACGCAGGCGAAGGTGAAGGTGCTGCTGGCCCGGCTGGGCCAGCTAAACACTGTGCTCGCCCAGGGGGCCAGCCTGTTCGGGTTCGGCGTGGCCACGCCCAGGTTCACCGGCCACGAGCTGTGCACCACCGACCCGTGGGTCCAGGGACCGTCCGACGCGGCGCCCCTGCACCCGAACGCGGCCGGCGAGCTGGCAATAGCGCTCGCCGACCAGCAGGCGCTCCCGCTGCTTTCGCCTTCGCCCCTGGACCTGCCGTCACCGGCGCCGTCGCCGACGACCTCTCCGGCCCTCGGCTAAACCGCGCTCACCTGCACGCGGACATCCCCGAGGTATTACCCCGCGAATTTTCGGGTTTTCAACCCCGCAGCAATCCGGGTAGGCCTCGAGATCCGTAATGCCATCATGAGCGCATCTACAGAGGAATTGCGGAGGTAAACGCAAATGAACTGCACACAGTGCCAAACGGCGAACGGCCCGGGATCGACCTTCTGCATTAATTGCGGTACGTCGCTCATCCCCTCGGCTCCGGCCGGCTACGGCGGTCCCACCAGCCAGGGCGCGCCGGCTGGCCCCCAGTACCAGCCCGGTCAGGCCGGGCCCTTCATGCAGCGTTCATCCGCGCTGCCGCCAGCTAGCTTCGAGCTGAGCCGTCTGACCACCCTCGACCGGGTTATCGCGGGCGCGACCCTCGTCACGATGATCTCGCTCTGGCTCCCCTGGTATACCGGGAAAGACACGCTCCTTGGCATTACCAGCACCGCGTCCATCAGCGGCACCGGCGAGCACGGCTGGCTCTGGCTTGAGTTCCTCGTCGCGCTCGCCCTGCTTGCCTACTTCGCGGCCAGGGCCGCCTGGGAGCAGCTGCCGTTCGGCCTGCCTGTCTCCCACGAGCGGCTGCTGATGGCCGCCACCGGCCTGCAGTTCCTGCTCATCCTGATCGGGTTCATCGCCCTGCCGTCGACCAATGGCATCCAGGGATTCTCCGTCAGCTGGGACTACGGCGCCTTCCTCGCGCTGATCGCGTCGCTCGTCGCGGCCGGGCCGATCAGCTACCCCGCGGTCAGGTCGTTCCTGGACAGCCGCAAGGCCGGCGCCCCCAGCGCGTCGTGACTCCTGGCCGCCGTAACGATCGGCGCTCAGGCGAAGCCCTACGAGCTCTTTTGCCCTGACGACCCTGGTCCGGTCGCCCTTTCAGGTGAAGGGCAGGGCAAAAGAGCTCGCCCGTTCCGGATCCTGGTTTAGCTGGATCCGGGCGGGTGCGTCGCCTTTTCACCGGGGCTGCGAGGCGGCCGTTCGCGCACTGGCCCGGCCGCCGCGGTGCAGCACGATCAGCGTGCCGAGGCAGGCCGCCGCGAGCAGGGCGTAGGGGACGAGGTCGGAGGTGGCCTGGGCAAGCGCGCCGCTCGTCGACGCGGCGATGGACTGGCCGGCCGCCCAGGTGAGGTTGGACAGCGCGAAGGCGATGCCCTGGTTGAGGCCGAGGCCCTGGGCGCCGGAAGCGACGAGCGCGGAGGCCGGGGCGAACAGGGTCCCGTAAAACGGCGTCCCCGCGACGAGGACGCCGATCAGCCACGGCGCCGACGTCAGCTGGGGGATCACCAAGGCGCACACGACGCCCATGACCAGCGATGCGCTGAGCGGGCGCGCCGCGCCGAAGCGGTCTGACAGGCGGCCGGCGAGCGGCGACAGGCCGGACTCGACCAGCGCACCGCACAGGAACGTCGCGGCGATCACCAGGCCGGACACCCCGAGACGGGACAGGCGCAACGGCGCGAGCACGTCAAGCGTGCCGAAGGCGATCCCGGCGAGTGCCATCAGCCAGCTGCCCATCATGACCTGCCGGTCGCGCAGGGCCGGGAGCACGGCCCGCAGCGGCTGCGGGACCTGGGGACGCGGCGAGGGGACCGTGAACGCGACCACGATGAGGAGCGCGCCGGCGACCGCGGCGGCCGAGAACGCTGGCCCCGTGCCGACCGCGGTGGCCGCCGCCCCGACCACCGGGCCGAACAGCGCGCCGACCACTGCCGCGCCGAGCGCGGTGCCGAGCAGCTCGCCGCGGCGTTCCTCCGGGGCGGCCGTGGCCAGCCAGGACAGCGCGGCCGTCCAGGTGCAGGCGCCGCCGAGCCCCTGCACGAAGCGCGCCCCGTCGAGCAGGGCGGGCGCGGTGGACCAGCCGAAGGTGAGCGTCGCCACGGCCATCAGCGTCAGCCCGAGCACCGCCACCGCCCGGTCGCCGAGCCGCGCGACGAGCGCGCCGCTCGGCAGCGAGCCGATCAGCGTGCCCGCCGGGTAGGCCGCCGTCAGCACGCCGGCCGCGGCCTTGGACAGGCCGGCCGCGGCGGCGTAATGCGGCAGCAGCGGCGTGAGCGCGGAGAAGAAGACCGTATCCAGCCCGACCAGCGCGCACACCAGCCCGAGCAGCCGGAGCATCGGCGGTTCCAGCCGTGCCCGGTTCCGCCGCATCTCTTCAACTCCAACGCAAGGACAGCAACGCCGGTAAGAGCCTATCGAACGCGATGCCGGTTACCCGCCGGGCGGCGGTACGAAAGAAAGCGCATGGCTAGGCACACCGGGCGTGCCTAGCCGTCCAACATCACGGGGGTCAGCCGGCCTTGCCTTCCAGGGCCCGCCTGGTGAGGACGCGCGCGAGGTGCTCGCGGTAGTCCACGTCGGCGTGGAAGTCGTAGCCAGGAGAAGTCCCGTCGGCGGCGAGCTTGGCGGCGTCCGCGATCGACGCGCCCGACCTGAGCGCTTCCTCTGTCGCGGTGGCCCGCAGCGGCGTGCCGCCCATGGAGGCAAGCGCGACGCGGCCGCCGTAGGCGGCGACGCCGACGATCGCCCAGTCGTTGGCCCGCCTGACGAACTTCTGGTAACCCCACTTGACCGAACCGTCGCGCGGCACGCGGACGGCGGACAGCAACTCGTCGGGGCCGAGCACCGACTCGAACGGCCCGACGAAAAAGTCGTCCGCGCCGACCAGGCGCACGCCGGACGGCCCGGTGATCTCGACGGAACCGCCGAGCGCGAGCAGGGTCATCGGCAGGTCGGCGGACGGGTCGGCGTGCGCGAGTGAGCCGCCGATCGTGCCCCGGTGCCTGATCTGCGGGTCGCCGACCTGCGCGGCGGCGTAGGCGAGTATCGGGACCTCGGCCTTGAGCAGCTCGGAATCGGCCAGGTCGGCGTGCCTGGTGGTGGCGCCGATGACCACCTCGTCGCCCTCGACCCGGATCCCGGCCAGCTCCGAAACCCGGGCGATGTCGATGAGCACAGCGGGCTGGGCCAGCCGCACCTTCATCATCGGCAGCAGCGAATGACCGCCCGCGAGCAGCTTGGCGTCCTCGCCGTGCTCGGCAAGCAGCTCAAGTGCGTGCGCAGCGGAATCGGCGACCTCGTAGTCGAACGACGCGGGGATCATGCGGTCACCTCAGGCTCGGCCGGCGAAGAACCGCCAGACAGCTTGTCCGCCGCGGCGAGCACGGCCCGGACGATGTTGTGGTAGCCGGTGCACCGGCAGAAGTTGCCCTCGAGGCCCTCCCGCACCTCCTGCTCGGTGGGGTGCGGGTTCTCCGCGAGCAGGCTCGTCGAGGCCATGACCATGCCCGGCGTGCAAAAGCCGCACTGCAGGCCGTGGTTCTCGCGGAACGCCTGCTGTACGGCGCTCATCGTGCCGTCCTCGGCGACGAGTCCCTCGGCCGTGGTCACCGACCGGCCGCTGGCCTGCACCGCGAGCACCGTGCAGGACTTGACGGACTCGCCGTCGAGCAGCACCGTACAGGCACCGCAGGAGGTGGTGTCGCACCCGACGTTCGCGGCGCGCAGGCCGAGGGTCTCACGCAGGTAGTGGACGAGCAGCAGCCGCGGCTCGACCTCATCGCTGCGGGTGGTCCCGTTGACCGTGAGCTTGATCTCCGTCACCGGATCAGGCCTCCTTCGAAGCGCTTGCATGTCCGATATCATCGCTTTCCCATCGGGCATGCCCCGGGGGGCACGGGGGGTCGCCCCCCCGGGTGGCAACAGCGTTGATGGCCCGCCAGACCCGCTGCGGGGACGTGGGCATGTCGATGTGCGTGACGCCGAGGTGGGATACCGCGTCGATGACGGCGTTCTGCACCGCGGGGGTCGAGCCGATCGAGCCGGCCTCGCCGATGCCCTTGGCGCCGAGCGGGTTGTAGGACGTCGGCGTCTCCATGTCGACCAGCTCGAAGCTCGGCACCTCGGTCGCCGACAGGAACGGGTAGTCGGCGAACGTCGCGGTCAGCGGGTTGCCGTCGTCGTCGTAGACGACCTCCTCGAGGAACGCCTGCGCGGCGCCCTGGGCGATGCCGCCGTGCCGCTGCCCCTCGGCGAGCAGCGGGTTCATGACCGTTCCCGCGTCGTCGACGGTGACGACGCGACGCAGGAACACCTTCCCCGTCTCGGTGTCCACCTCGACGACCGCGACGTGGCTGCCGAAGGGGAACGTTGGCCCCGGCGCGGTGAACACGGAGCGCACGAACAACCGCTCCGACTCGGCGAGCGAGGAAAGCGGCACCGAGACGTCCGGGTCTCCCTTGACGGAGAACGCGCTCGTCCCGGCGTCGAAGACCAGGTCGGCGGGTGCGGCCTCCAGGGCCGCGGCGGCCCGCTCCCTGGCCACGTCGAGCAGCTCGCGGGATGCCTGCTGCACCGCCGCGCCGCCGAGCTGCAGCGACCGGGAGCCGCCGGTGCCGCCGCCCTTGGGAACCAGGTCGGTGTCGCCCCACTTAACGGTGATCTTCTCGATCGGGATCCCGAGCTCCTCGCTGACGAGCATCGCCCACACCGTCTGGTGGCCCTGGCCGTGCGGCGAGGTGCCGGTCAGCACGGTGGCGGTCCCGTCCGGGTGAACCTCCACGGTGCCGTTCTCGTTCGGGCCCCCGGCCTCGCCGCCCGGGCCGGTGATCTCCACGTAGGAGGACAGGCCGATGCCCAGCTGCAGCGGGTCGCCGTCGGCGCGGCGCTTCGCCTGCTCGGCGAGCAGGCCCGGGTAGTCGGCCGCCGCCAGGGCCTTCTCCAGTGCGGTCGCGTAGTCGCCCGAGTCGTACTTCGCGCCGAACGCGGTCGTGTGCGGCTCGGTGAACCTGGGCAGCAGGTTCTTCCGCCGCACTTCGGCGGGGTCAACGCCGGCCGCGTCGGCGAACAGGTCCATGGCCCGGTCGACCGCCGCGGCGGCCTCGGGCCGCCCCGCGCCCCGGTAGGCGCCAACCGGGGTGGTGTTGGTCACCACCGAGGCGGACCACGCCTCCGCGCGCGGGATGTGGTACGGCCCCGGGGTCATCAGGATCGTCAGCATCGGCAGGAACGCGCCGGCCTTCGGGTACGCGCCGGCGTCCTGGGTGATCTCGATCCGGTAGGCGAGCACCGTCCCGTCCTTCGTGCCGCCGATCGTGATCTTCTGCTCCTGCGCCCGGCCGTGCGGCATCACGAGCAGGTTCTCCATGCGCGTCTCTGACCAGCGCGCCGGCCGGCCGAGCTGCCGCGCGACCCAGCAGATGACCGCGTGCTCGGCGTCCGCGCCGAACTTCGCGCCGAACGCCCCGCCCACATCGGGCGTGATGATCCGCACGTCCTCCGGCTTCAGGCCGAGCATTCCCATGATGGCGCCCTTCGTACCCTGCGCGCCCTGGTTGGGGATCCAGGCGGTCAGCCGGCCGTCCTCGCCCCAGGCGGCTGCCCCCGACCGGCTCTCCATGGGCGCCGGCGCCACTCGCTGGTTCTGGATGACCTGGGAGACGACGACCTCGCAGCCCTCGAAGAGGTCGGGGCTGCTGGCGCTCGCGTCGCCGTGGGTGCAGACGACGTTGGTTTCCGCGTCAGGGAAAAGCAGGCCGCGCTCGCCGCTCAGTGCCTGGTGCATGGTGACCACCGCGGGGAGGATGTCGTAGTCCACGTCCACGAGCTCGATGGCGTCCTCGCCCTGGTACATCTCCTCGGTGACCACGGCGGCGACTGGCTCGCCCACGAACCGGACCACGCCGCTGGCGAGCAGCGGCTGCTTCATGGCCTGGTTCATGTTCGGCATCATCGGGGAGAGCGGCTTCAGCCCCGCGTCCGCCAGGTCCCTGGCGGTGTACACGGCGAGCACGCCGGGCGCCTCGAGCGCCGCGCTGACGTCGATACCGTTGATCTTCGCGTGCGCGACCGTTGAGCGAACGAAGTGCACGTAGCAGGCGCCGACCAACCGCTCGTCCTGGACGTCCTCTGTGTAAATGGCCCCCGTGGACAGGAAGCCGGGATCTTCGGTCCGCAGGACCCGGGTGCCGAGAATGCTGCCCCTGATGCTCACGCCGTCTTTACTCCTCTTGCAGGCATCGCGACCTGGTTACGGTGGTCGTCAACAGCGATCCAACCCGCCTCCGGTCCACCGGGTCAAACCGGAGGATCTCCTTCAGGCTATCCCGACCGGAGGCATGCTCCGTTTTTGGGGTCCGCCACAAGAATACGTAGTCACAACGCGACTACCTGCTGATTCCCGCCGGCTGGGCGGCCTCCATGCCGTGGTGTTGCCGAGGTGATCACCTACCGCGCTTCGGGCCATCCGTGATGACGGAGCGAAAGACGGTGGATAGTTCTGCACGCCGGGATGTATCGAACTATCCACCGTCTTGTTGGGGGCCGGGCGGCGAAGCCTTATGCGGCATCATCCAATCGGCTTGCGGGCTTGGAAGGCCTGGTAGGCGGCGAGCTCCGCGGCGATGAGCTGCTCGGCGCGGTCCGGTGTCAGGCCGAGAGCGGTGAACGCTTCGGTCACCGGCCCGGCCTCGGAGAGCAGCCCGAGGAGCATGTGCTCGGTGCCGATGTAGTTGTGCCCGAGCCGCAGCGCCGACTTGAGCGCGGACTTGACCGCGTCCTTCGCGGTTTCGTCAAGCGACAGGTCGAGCAGTTCCGCCGATCCGGTGTTCTCCGCCCGCTCGGCGGGTCCCGTGCCGAGGGCGGCATAGAGCCGCTCCGGTGCCACGCCCGCGGCGGCGATGGCATGCGCGGCGAAGCCTTCCGGCTCCGTGAGCAGCGCGGCCGCCAGGTGCGCGCTGCCCACCGGGCCAGGCGCGGCGAGCTTGCCTGCGGCGGCGAGCGTGCGGGCGGCGCGGGCGGTGAACCGGGAGAACGGCTTGGCCGAATCGGGCATCATGTCCGAGATCTTGCTGGCCGGCGGCACGAACCGCTTCTGCGCGGCCTGCTTGGAGACGCCCATGGCGCCGCCGATCTGGCTCCAGGAAAGGCCCGACCGGCGGGCCTGGTCCACGAAGTACCCGATCAGCGCGTCGGCCTGCTCGTCGAGCTGGGTCGAGACGGTGAACGCGTCGGACACGTTCGCCAGCGGCCCGCCATCGGGGTGCAGGCCCCTCACGTAGGCGATGAGATTGTCCAGCGGAACAGGGAAGGTAGTCATGCGTCAACTTTAAGTTGACGAGTAAGGCACCGTCAACCAGAAGTTGACGATGAACGCGATAGTGTGGCGAAGTTGATGTCGCGGTGGGCGGCGGTCCGGCTAATGACACCGGACCGCACAGGCTAACTGAACGGCCTTATGGCTAGCCGAAGAGGGCGCGGAGGTCGTCGGCGGACAGGGCGGAGCTGAACGCGCCCTCGCTGTCGATCACCGAGGAGAACAGCTCGGCCTTGCGCGCCTTGAGCGCCATCACCTTCTCCTCAATGGTGCCGGAGGCGATTAGCCGGTACACCATGACGTTCCTTGTCTGCCCGATGCGGTGGGTACGGTCCACCGCTTGCGCCTCGGTCGCGGGGTTCCACCACGGGTCGAGCAGGAAGCAGTAGTCCGCCTCGGTGAGGTTGAGCCCGAAGCCGCCCGCCTTGAGCGAGATCAGGAACACCGGGGCCGTTCCCTCCTTGAACGACGAGATCACCGCCCCGCGGTTGACGGTGGACCCGTCCAGGTAGCAGCACTCCACGCCGCTGGCCTCGAGCTTGGCCCGCGCTATCCGCAGGAAGCGGGTGAACTGGCTGAACACGAGCGCCCTGTGCCCGCCGCCCACCACGTCCTCGACCTGCTCGAGCAGCGAGTCGATCTTCGCGGACGGCACGTCCGCGTGATCGGGGTCGACCAGAGCCGCGTGCAGCGACAGCTGCCGCAGCAGGGTCAGCGACCGCAGGATGGTGAACCGGTTGTGGTTGACGTCGTCGAGCAGGCCGAGTACCTTCTGGCGCTCACGCTGCAGGTGAGTCTGGTACAACTTCCTGTGCCTCGGGTGCAGCTCGACCGCGAGCACCTGCTCCTGCTTCTCCGGCAGGTCCGCGGCGACCTGCTCCTTGGTCCTGCGCATGATCAACGGCCGGATCCGGCGGCGCAGCTGAGCGAGCAGCTCGGCGTTCGCGGACTTCTCGATCGGCCGGGCGTAGTAGTCCCTGAACCGGTCCGGGCTGGGGAACAGCCCGGGCGCGGCGATCGACAGCAGCGACCACAGCTCCATGAGGTTGTTCTCCATCGGCGTGCCGGTGATCGCCACCTTGAACGGCGCGGGCACCCGGCGCGCGCACTGGTACGCCTTGGACAGGTAGTTCTTGACGTACTGCGCCTCGTCCAGGATCAGCCCGGCCCAGCGCTGCGCGCCGTAGGCCTCGAAGTCGAGCCGGAGCAGCGTGTAGGAGGTGACCACCGCGTCCGTCCCGCCGGTCACGTCAGCGAGGGTGCCGCCGCGCCTGCCGAGTGTGTCGGAGACGACCGTCACCGCCAGGTCTGGCGCGAACCGGGCCGCCTCGGCGGCCCAGTTGTGGAGCACGGAGGTCGGCGCGACGATGAGGAACGGGGGGCGGTTTCCCCGGTCCCGCCAGGTGTCCTTCGCGTGCTGGAGCAGCGCAAGCGTCTGCAGCGTCTTGCCGAGCCCCATGTCATCGGCCAGGATGCCGCCGAGCCCGTGCGACCACAGGAACGCCAGCCACTGGAACCCGGCCAGCTGATAGGGCCGCAGCCGCGCGTTGATCGCGGCGGGCACCGGCACCGCGTCGATCTGGTCGACCGCCAGCAGCCCGCGCACCTGGGCCTGCCACGCGGCGGCCTGGTGGCCCACCACGCCGAGAGCGGCCAGCTCCTCCCACAGGCCGGCCTGGAACCGGCTGATCCGCAGGCCGTCATCCGGCTGGTCTTGCAGCGCGCGCGCCTCACCGATGAGCCGGGCGAGCGCGGTGAGCTCCGGCTTGTCCAGGGAGAAGTAGGCGCCGTCGGCAAGCAGGAGGTGCGACTGGCCCTGCGCGAGCGCCACGAAGAGGTCGGTGAACGGAACCTCGCGGCCCTCGACGGTAATCGTGATCCCGAGGTCGAACCAGTCGCGCTCGCCGTCGCGCTCACCGGTGGAAAGGCCGATCTCCAGCGAGTCGCCCGCCTCATGGTAGTCGGGCACCTGCCCCGTCACCTCGACGCGCACGTCGTCGCGCCCCTCGAGCAGCGGCAGCACCTCGGTGGAGAATGTCATGGCGTCGAGGCCGCGCAGGGTGACCGCGGGGCCCTGCTTGCCCGCGGTGGCCAGCGCAGACTGCGGGCCCTCGGCCAGCGCGCCGAACGGCATCCCGGCGTAAGCCGGGGGCAGCACGCGGACGGTTGCCTCGCGCGGCACCCCGAGCGAGCCGGCCGGCAGGCCGATCCCGGCGAGGACGCGTGCCTCCGTGTCCAGGTCGCGGAACGGGTCACGACCGGTGCCAAGGGCCGCCCGCAACTCGGTGCCACCGACCTGGTACGCCCATTCCCAGCGGACGTCGACGCGATGGCCTTTTCCGTAGGCAGCCTGGACCACGAGCCACGGCCCGGAGATCTCCGGCGCGGTGAATGAGCCGTCGGACGAGGTCACGGTGGCCTGACGGCGCAGCCGCGGGTAGTACCTGGACAGGAACGCGGCCTGCCCGGTCTCGGGGACGACGAGCCGCTCGTCCGCGAGGGCCAGCTGCTGCAGCTGCGCGGGCACCGGATGGGGCAGCCGGGCGAGCCGGAACATGGCGAGCTCGCCCTGGTCGGCCTGCTCCCGCTCGGCGTAGATGACGCCGTGGCCCTCGGTACCGATGAACCGCAGCGGTACGGCGTCCACGCCGTCGCTGGCCTTGATGACCGGCGCGATAAGCAGCGTGGTTCCCTCGGTCGTCACGTCGAGGCAAAGCTCCGCCGTGCCGGGCGGCGGCACGGCGCCCTGCTTGCCCCGGTAGACGAAGGGGAGCCCGGCCACGTGCGCCTGGTCGAGGACGGGCCAGAGCTGGCGGGACTCGCACGCGGACAGGTCCAGGTACTTCTGGTCGCCGTAGCTGGGTGAGGCGTACCCATAGGGGTGGTGACCGGGGCGCTGGGCGGCGGAACTGGCCCGGTAAAGGGCGTAGAGCTCGTGCAGCAGGCGCACGTGCGCGTCGGGGAAATCGCCGCGCAGCACCAGGAAGTCAAGGCGGGACCAGGACAGGGTGCCGGCCACCCAGCCGCCGAGGCGGCCCGGCTGCACCAGCCGCGCCTGGAGCTTGAACCTGCGGATGGCGTCATCGACGGGCGGCTCGTGCAGCCCGTTGTCCGTGGAGTAGCTGAGGCGGACCCGTTCCTGCGCGTTCCGCACCAGGGAAAGCTCGACCGCGAGCGGCGCGCTCGCGGTGGCGTCGCCGTCACCGGAGGCGGCGCGGGCCTGCGGGGCGGCGAGCAGCGAGTCGAGCGACTGTTCCCAGGGCAGCGCGGAGCGCCGCGCCGCGGTCCCGTCCGGCGCGGCCGCGGGCAGCAGCGTCTCGTCGGTCGCGGCGAGCACGAGCGCGGCGACGTGCACGCAGTTGGTCCCCCTGGCGCAGCTGCAGTAGCCCTGGCGGAACCGCAGCGGAAACCCGGGAGAGGCGCGGAACGAGGCGGACACGGACCTGATCTCGCCTATGTGTTCGGTGCTACTCTCGCGGACCGTGCCGGTCAGGAGCTGCTGTGACGCCTCCCAGGCCATCTGCACGACGGCACCGCGCGCGACGGCGCTGGCGCCGTCGGCGCATCCCTCCGGCCCGACGGCCGCGCGGAAGGAAGCGAGGTCGACGTCCCTGAGCGCCACTCGTTGCATCCCATCGAGCCTAGCCGCTGATGGTTACCAGGGAGAGCACGAGGGCTGACGGTTACCTCGGAGTGCCCGAGGGCACGGCAGGCTGGCCACACCTTGGGTCGCGGCGCGTTACCTTGGTTGAGTGAGCGTGATGCGGCGGTGAGCGCGGGCGGGTCGCGGGGAGAGTCCGGTCGCCGGCTTGTCTTGCTGCGCCATGCCAAGTCGGACTGGCCGGACGTAGCGGACCACGAGCGCCCACTCGCCAAGCGCGGCAGGCGGGACGCTCCCGTGGTCGGCCGCTGGCTGGGCGCGTCGGGGTACGTGCCCGACGCGGTGGTCTGCTCGACCGCCGCCCGGGCCAGGGAAACGTGGGATCTCGCCTCCGCCGGGCTCGCCGCGGCCGCGCCGGGCGCGGCGCCCACCGTCCGCTACGAGCCGCGGGTGTACGAGGCGACCGTGCTCGGGCTGCTCATGCTGGTCCGCGAGTTCGACCCCGGGTGGCGCACCGCGCTGATCGTCGGGCACAACCCCGGCCTCGCCGAGCTGACCGCGGGCCTGGCGGGCCCGGACGCCGAGCTGACCGCTGGGTACCCGACCGCCTTCACCGCGGTCCTCGGGTTGCCCGGCCCGTGGGCCGAGGCGACGCCCGGAGAGGCGCGGCTGCTCGACTTCACCGTCCCCGCGTACTTGCACGGGGCAACCGTCATCGAGGGCGGGAAACCGTAGACTTTGCCTGTGGAAAAAGGCGAGTTCGAGCTTGGCACCGACGGGCCTTCCGCGATCCTGGTCGGCGTCGACGATTCGGTCACTGGCCTGCGCGCCGCCGCGTACGCCGCCGGGCTCGCCCGCAGGCAGCGGGCCCGGGTGATCGCGGTGTACGTGGCGCCCCTCGCGGGGATGGCCCTGGCCAGCTCGGCCGGGCCGAGCGTGCTCATGGCGGAGGCCGAGGCGCACGATGCGGTCGCCAAGGAGCTGGCCGGCCGGGCCGACGCGATGGCCCGCGAGCTCGGCCTCGCCGTCACCTTCATCGCCGCGCACGGCGACCCGTACAGTGAGATCGTCCGCGTTGCCAAGGAGTCCCGAGCCGACGCGATCGTGGTTGGCGCCTCGCTTAAGGCCGGTCACCGGCTGATGGGCTCACTCGCGGTCCGCCTGGTCCGGGCCGGCAAATGGCCGGTCACCGTAGTTCCTTAGCGCCTATATCGTTATGCCCGGCTATATCGCTTATCGCTATGATTCGTTCATCATTACTCCCGCCTTGGCCTGAGTTATTTGGGGGCGGTTTGGACGAGCTGCGGGCCGATGATCCCCGGCAGGTAGGCGGGTACACCCTCCTCGCGCGCTTGGGCTCTGGCGGCATGGGCCAGGTCTATTACGGCCGGTCGCCCGGTGGGTGGCACGTCGCGGTTAAGGTGATCCGCGCTGACCTGGCGCAGGACCAGAGTTTCCGCGCCCGGTTCGCGCGCGAGGTGGCGGCGGCGCGCCGGGTGAGCGGGGCGTTCACCGCGCCGGTGATCGACGCCGACCCGAACGCGCCGGTCCCGTGGCTGGTCACCGACTACGTGCCCGGCCCGTCGCTCGGTGACGCAGTCGCGGGGCACGGGCCGCTGCCGCCCCCCGCCGTGCTCACCTTGGCGGCGCGGCTGGCCGAGGGCCTGGCCGCGGTCCACGCGGCGGGGGTCATCCACCGCGACCTCAAGCCGGCTAACGTGCTGCTGGCGGAGGACGGGCCCCGGCTGATCGACTTCGGCATTGCCCAGGCCGCGGACTTCGCCCAGATAACTTCACCGACCTCGGTCCTAGGCACCCCCGGGTTCATCGCGCCCGAGCTGATACAGGGCGGCCCGGTCGGGCCGGCCAGCGACGTCTTCACCATGGGGGCGGTGCTCGCGTACGCGGCGACGGGGGAGTACCCGTTCGGGACCGGCCCGGCCGACGCGCGCACGCTGCGCGTGCTGTACCTCGCCCCGGACCTCGACAAGGTTCCCGCCGGGCTGCGGCCGCTGCTCGAACGGTGCCTGGCCAAGGAGCCGGCCGGGCGCCCGACGGCGGGTGAGTTCCTTGCCGACCTGATCGCGGCCTGCCCGGATGCCGCCGACGACCGGGACGACTGGCTGCCCGAGGGCATCCTCGCCGAGATCAGGCAACGGCCACTGCCACAGGAGACGGCGAACTCCCGCCTTCGGATCGCGGTACCGCCGCCTGCGGCGGCGCCCGCACCGGCGGGCAGGACCCGGCCGAGGCCGTGGACGTGGCGGCCGCGCACCTGGGTGAACCGCCGCGCGGGGGCCGTCGGCGCCTTCGCGGCCGTGGCCGCCCTCGGGACGGTCATCGGGCTCCTGGCCGCGCCGTCCGGTCATCCGGCCGCGCTGGCATCAGCCGCGCCGGCGACATCTCCGGCCGGGCCGGCTGTTCCGGCGCCGACCGGCCTCTCGGTCGATCAAGCAACGCAGACCTCAGTAACGCTCAGCTGGAACGGGCAGGCCGGTAAGGGATCAAGCAAGTTCGAGATCTCGGAGAACGGCAGGGACCTCGCTTCCGTCCCCGATGACCAGACGAAATACCAGGTAACCGGCCTCAGCGCGAATACCGCCTACCAGTTCACCGTCGCCCGGGTCACCAGCACCGGCCGCTCGGCGCCGTCAGCCGCCGTCCTCGCAACTACTGCCGCCGTGCAGCCCCTCGCCAACGTCATCTTCGACGGTGTCGTCCATTCGCAGGAAACCGTTAGCTCCGATTCCTACTGGCAGAAGGTCGGAGCAACCTGGGAAGACACGTGGTACATCACGGCCAACTGCGGACGGCCAGCATGCGCCGCAACCCTCATCGGCTCCATCGGCGACATAACCTTCACCGCTACCCTGACCCGCTCAGGGATGACGTTCACGGGCGTCGCCGCGATCAATGACTACTGGTTTGACTGCCTCCACCAGAGCAACTACCAGGACACCACGCTGAACATCAAGCTCACCGCCACCGCCACCCACGAGGAGATCCAGGCGGATTCTTTGACCGTCAGCGCCTTCACCGGCACGATGACCTGGGACGTCCCCGCCCTCCCCGACGGCTGTCCCGGCTCCCTGTACCAGATGCGGGTCACTGGCACGTCATAGCGGCAGCAGGGAACGGACCTCCGCGGCGATCTGCCGGTCCTCCCGGGCGGCGATGACGAACGTGCGGACCGCGGCGCGCGCCGCGGTGACCTCCCAGTCCTCGCCGCCGCGGTCCGCCTTGTCCAGGTTGTTGCGCGACTCGTCAACGGCGACGCCGAGGAAGCCGAGGCCGCCGGCAGTACGGGAGCGGATCTCCGGTGAGTTCTCGCCGACGCCCCCGGTGAAGACGAGGACGTCGAGGCCGCCCATGGCGGCCGCCATCGCGGCGACAGACGCGCGGAGCCGGTGCAGGTAGACGTCGCGGCCGAGCACCGCCCGGGCGTCGCCCGCGACGGCGCGGGACAGCACCTCGCGCATGTCACCCGTCCCGGCCAGGCCGGTCAGCCCCGAGCGGTTCTCCAGGGTGGCCGCGAGCTCGCGCGGCGGCATGCCCGCGTGCTCCTCAAGCCACAGCACGAGGCCCGGGTCCACCGAGCCCGACCTGGTCGCCATTACCAGGCCGTCGAGCGGGGTGAACCCCATGGTGGTGTCCACCGAGCGGCCCCTGTGCACCGCCGCGAGCGACGCGCCCGCGCCCAGGTGGCAGGTGACCACGCGCAGTCCGTCCGCCGCGCCGGGCACTGGGTGCCCGGCGAGTTCGGCCGCCCGGCGGGAGGCGTAGGCGTGCGACAGGCCGTGGAAGCCGTACCTGCGCAGGGTCCAGCGGGCCCGCCACTCGGCGGGCAGGGCGAAGGTCGCCGCGGCCTCCGGGATCGTCGCGTGGAACGCGGTGTCGAAGCAGGCGACCGCGGGGGTGTCCGGCAGCACGGCGGTGACCGCGTCGAGCGCGGCGAGCGACTTGGGCTGGTGCAGCGGCGCCAGGTCGGTCAGCGACTCGAGCCGCCGCCGCACCTCGGGGGTGACGAGCACCGGGGCGTCGTACAGCGTCCCGCCGTGCACCACCCGGTGCCCGACCGCATCGACCGGGCCGAAGGACCCGATCGCCTCCTTGATCGCCGCGCCGTCCGCGCCGCCGCCGAGCGTGCCGCCGACGGCGGGCAGGTCGGCGGCGCCGGTTACCTCGTCGCTACCCGCGCCGGGGCCGCCGAGCACGCGGAGCTTGAGACTGCTCGATCCCGCGTTGACCACGAGAACGCGGTGCGGTGCGGCGGTGACGGGGGAAGCCGCGTCCGTTCGGGATGATGGTTCTGGCTGCTCGGTCAGCTGGTCCACTTCCAGTCCCTGATCTCGGGTGCGTCCTCGCCGAACTCCCTGGTGTACGCCCGGCAGGTGATCCGCTTGTCCGCCATCTGCTGCCGCACCCGCCCGGCCGTGCCCGCCAGCCCGGGCGTCCGGTCGATCACGTCCATCACCAGGTGGAACCGGTCCAGGTCGTTGAGCATCACCATGTCGAACGGCGTGGTGGTGGTGCCTTCCTCCTTGTACCCGCGGACGTGGAAGTTGTCGTGCCCGTGCCGCCGGTAGGTCAGCCGGTGGATCAGCCACGGGTAGCCGTGGTAGGCGAAGATCACCGGCGCGGTCGTGGTGAACAGCGCGTCGAACTCGGCGTCCGACATGCCGTGCGGGTGCTCGGACTCCGGCTGCAGCCGCATCAGGTCCACGACGTTCACGACCCGGACCTTGAGCTGGGGGAGGTGCTCGCGCAGCAGCGAAACCGCCGCCAGGGTCTCCAGTGTCGGCGTGTCGCCGCAGCAGGCCATGACCACGTCCGGCGGGGTGGCCGGGTCGGTGTCCGACGAGGCCCACTCCCAGATGCCCGCGCCGCGGGTGCAGTGGATGACCGCCTGGTCCATCGTCAGCCACTGCGCCTGCGGCTGCTTGCCCGCCACGATCACGTTCACGTAATGCCTGGACCGCAGGCAGTGGTCGGCCACCGAGAGCAGCGTGTTCGCGTCCGGCGGCAGGTAGACCCGGATGACCTCGGCCTTCTTGTTGACCACGTGGTCGATGAACCCCGGATCCTGGTGGGAGAAGCCGTTGTGGTCCTGCCGCCATACCAGCGAGGAGAGCAGGTAGTTCAGCGACGCCACCGGCCGCCGCCACGGGATGTGCCGCGTGGTCTTGAGCCACTTGGCGTGCTGGTTGAACATCGAGTCGACGATGTGGATGAACGCCTCGTAGCAGTTGAACAGGCCATGCCGCCCGGTCAGCAGGTAACCCTCGAGCCAGCCCTGGCACAGGTGCTCGGAAAGCACCTCCATCACCCGGCCGTCCGGGGCGAGCTTGTTGTCGCCTGGCACGATGATCCCGTCGAACGCCCGCCCGGTCACCTCGAAGACCTCGTCAAGCCGGTTCGAGGCCGTCTCGTCCGGCCCGAACAGCCGGAACGCCGACCCGTTGCGCACGATGATGTCCCGCAGCCAGCCACCGAGCACCCGAGTGCTCTCCGCGTCCACCGCTCCCGGCGCCGGCACGTGGACCGCGTAGTCCTGGAAGCGCGGCAGGTCCAGGTCGCGCAGCAGCAGCCCGCCGTTAGCGTGCGGGTTGTCGCTCATCCGCCGGTAGTCCGCCGGGGCGAGCCCGGCGATCTCCGGCAGCAGCGCGCCGCTGGCGTCGAACAGCTCCTCCGGTCGGTAGGACAGCATCCACTCCTCGAGCTGCCGCAGGTGCTCGGCGTTGCCGCGTCCCTCCGGGATGGGCACCTGGTGGGCGCGCCAGGTGCCTTCCACCGGATTGCCGTCCACGACCTTCGGCCCGGTCCAGCCCTTGGGGGTGCGCAGCACCAGCGCTGGCCAGCGCGGCCGCTCGGTGTTCCCGTCGACCCGCGCCCGCCGCTGTATCTCGTGGATCTCGGTGACGACCGCGTCAAGCGTGGCGGCGAGCTGCTCGTGGACGAGCTTCGGGTCGTCGCCCTCGACCACGTAGACGTGGTGCCCGTACCCGGTGAGCAGCGCCTCGAGCTCATCGGGCGGGATCCGGGCCGGGATCGTGGGGTTGGCGATCTTGTACCCGTTGAGGTGCAGGATCGGCAGCACCGCCCCGTCGGTAACCGGGTTGAGGAACTTGTTGGAATGCCATGAGCCGGCCAGCGGCCCGGTCTCCGACTCGCCGTCGCCGATCACGCAGGCCACGATCAGGTCCGGGTTGTCGAACGCCGCGCCGTAGGCGTGCGCGAGCGAGTAGCCGAGCTCGCCGCCCTCGTGGATGGACCCGGGCGTATCCGGTGCCACGTGCGAGGGGATGCCGCCGGGGAAGGAGAACTGGCGGAAGAGCCGCCGCATGCCGTCCTCGTCCTGGGATATCGATGGGTACCGCTCGGTGTAGGTGCCCTCCAGATAGGTGTTCGCGACCATCCCTGGCCCGCCGTGCCCCGGCCCCGCGATATAGATGACGTCGAGATCCCAGTTCCTGATCACCCGGTTGAGATGCGCGTAGATCAGGTTGAGCCCCGGCGTGGTGCCCCAGTGCCCGAGCAGCCGCGGCTTCACGTGCTCAGGAAGCAGCGGCTCCCGCAGCAGTGGGTTGTCGAGCAGGTAGATCTGCCCGACCGACAGGTAGTTGGCGGCGCGCCACCAGGCATCGATCAGGTCGAGCTCGGCCTCGGTCAGCGGTCCCGTTTCCGTCGCGGTCATGCGGTCCTCTCATATCCCGAACGAGTGCCGGCATCTCCGTGCCCGGCCACATCTCGCTCCCAGCTGGCGGGCGCCTTCCCATCCTTACCCGCATCGCTTACGTTAGGTAACGCACGGCCGGGTGAACAGTGTCCGACGCGATCGCATCACGGGACTAATGACCCTGACGAAGGTCGCTGCTCCTCCTACCGCAGCCGGCGGAGGAAGGGGTCCTGTGAGACCTGCGGCGCGACCCGGATCCGCGCGTCTACCGCGACCGCGCTGTCCGGCCGGGCGATGACGGGGTTGAGGTCGAGCTCGGCGATCTCCGGGAGATCGTCGGTGAGCCGCGACACGCGCAGCAGCACGTCGCGCAGCGCCCCGAGGTCGGCGGCCGGGGAACCCCGGTGACCGTGCAGCAGAGGCGCCGAGCGGATCGAGTTGATCAGGGTGTCGGCATCCGCCTCGGTTAGCGGCGCGAGCCTCGCGGCATGATCGGCGAGCACCTCGGTGGCGACCCCGCCGAGCCCGAACACCACAAGCGGCCCGAACATCTGGTCGTCGCGCACGCCGACGATCACCTCGGTGCCGCCTGTGATCATCGGCTCGAGCTCGACGCTGTCGAGGCGGTCGCCAAAGCGGTCGGCGAGTTGGCGGTAGCCCGACCGCACGCCCGCCTCGGTACGCAGGTCAAGCAGGACCCCGCCGGCGTCGGTCTTGTGGGTCAGGCCGGGCACCACGGCTTTGAGCGCCACCGGATAGCCGGCCTTTGTGGCCGCGGTGACCGCGTCGTCCTCGGTGCGCGTGATCCTGGTGAACACCCGAGGTATGTGGTAGCGCGCGAGCAGGTCGATGACGTCGTACTCGGGCAGCCAGCCACCCGCGGGCTGCTTAGCGAGGAAGGCGTGCACGATCTCCCTAGCCGCCTCGGTGTCCACGTCGGGGAACACGGGCACGGTGCGCTGCGGTGCCGCGCGCCACTCGGCGTACTTGACGGCGCGGGACAACGCCCGGGCCGCCGTCTCCGGATAGGCGTACGAGGGTGCCTTCCCGCGCTTGGCGTCAACCAGCCGGACCGCTTCCGGCTGGTTGAGCACCACGACGGCGAGCGGGACGCCGATGTCGGCCTCGGAGACGGCCTGCAGCAGGTCCCCGGTCGCCCCGGTCGGCAAGACGAGCGCGATCACCGAGTTCACCTCGTCGTCGGCGCCGAGTGCCTCGATCACCTGGCGAAATTCCTCCGTGGATACGGTCGCGGTGGTATCCACCGGCCCGTCGACGGCACCGCCAGCGGCGACGACGGCGCTAAGCCGCTGCCTGGTCTGCCCGTGCGGGTGGTGGACGGCGAGTCCGAGATCGGTACAGGCGTCCGCGGCGAGCACGCCGGCGCCGCCCACGTTGGACACGATCGCCACTGTCCTGCCCGCGGGCGGAGACTGGGTGGCGAGCAGTGCCGTCGCTCCCATCAGCTCGCCGAAGCTCGGCGTGGCGATGATCCCCGCCTGCTCGAACAGAGCCTCCCTGGTGACCAGCGGGGTGGCGATCGCCGCGGTATGCGACGCGGCGGCGCGCTGTCCGGCCTCGCTGCGTCCCGCGTGCACGGTCAGCACCGGCATCTTCAGTCCGACCCGGCGCGCGGTCCGCCCGAACTTGCGCGGGTTACCGAACGACTCGATGTAGAGCACGGCGACCTTGGTCTGCCCGTCCTGTTCCCACCACATCAGCATGTCATTGCTTGAGACATCGAGCTTGTTACCGACCGAGGCGAACGAGGAGATGCCGATCCCGAGCCTGGTGAGGTGGTCGACCATCGCGAAGCCGATGCCGCCGGACTGCATGACGAGGCCGACGCTCCCCGGAGCGGGATTGGCCGCCGCGAACGTGGCGTCGAGTCCGATGGACGGGACCGCGATGCCGAAGCAGTTGGGGCCGATCAGCCGCATCCCGTGCCTGCGGCAGACGGCGAGCAGCTCGGCGCCCACCGGCGCGTCGATGGCGGCGGTGAGCACCACGAGGCCGCGAATTCCGCGCTGACCGCACGCCTCCGCGGCGCCGACGACCGCAAGCGGGGGAACCGCGAGCACGGCGAGGTCAGGCGCCTCGGGCAAGCTCGCGACATCAGGGAAGCAGGGGACACCGCCGACCTCGCTCGCGCTCGGGTTCACCGCGTAGAGCTTCCCGGCGAATCCACCGGCCCTGATGTTGTCAAGGACCGACCGGCCGACCGTTCCCGTCCGCCTGCTCGCCCCGACCACCGCGACGGAGCGGGGCGCGAATACCGGCCGGAGGCTGGCCACATTGGCGGAGCGCTCGCGGACGGCCACCGTGTCCAGGTAGTCGTCGAGCTGCCTGCTTGTGTCGTCGGGCGGCAGCGGGATCGTGATGGCGACCACGCCCTCCTCCCGCTTGCTCACCACGGGCAGGCCCGCGTCGGAGAAGACCCGCAGCATGCCGGTGTTCTCCTGCAGCGTCTCGGCGGTCAGCGCCTCAAGCTGCCTGGCCCGGGCCAGCGAGACGAGATGCTCGAGCAGCAGCGTCGCGATTCCCCTGTGGTGCATGGTGTCCGAGACCGCGAAGGCCACCTCGGCCGTCTTGCCGTCGCCCCGGTCCACCTCGTAGCTGGCCAGCCCGACCACCTGCCCGTCGTAAAGCGCGAGCAGGGCCGCGTGATGGGGGCCGGGCGCCCTGGTGACCCGTCGGGCCTCCTGCTCGGCCGCCAGCTTGCTGATGCTGAAGAAGCGCAGGTAGACGTTGTCTGGTGACATCGCCTCGTGCATGGCCTTGACGGCATCGAAGTCCGACGCGACGGCCGGCCGGATCTCGACCGTCCGGCCGTCGGCAAGCAGCGCGTACACGCTGGGCGCGCTGCCCGGGTCGCTCATCTGCTGCTCCTCTCGGTAGCGGCGCGTCAGGCGGCCGCTCCGTGCCCGCGGCCGGCCGGAGCGCGGCCGGCTTCGCTGTGCTCATCTTCTGCTTCCCTGTCCAGCGCGGCCAGCACCGGGGTAGGCATGTCTGCCTGCCGTGCCTCCTTGGCGCTGCCCTGCCGGTCGGCGAGGAACACCAGGATGAGCCACGCCGCAAGGCCTCCAACTACGGCGAGGACCAGGGCCGCCATCATGGGCGCGGAAATCGAGTCACCAGGGTACGCGGATGCGAGGTTCATGTGCCCGGCCCCCTAGAAGTCCAGGTCCGGGTCGGTGCGCTGGACGAACCGCTGCTCCTTCACGCGGGTGAGGAAGTCGCGAACCGCGACGACGCCTTCGACATGGCGGATCTCCTCGATCATGTCGCGGCCGACGGTCTCGTTCTCCGGGATGCCCTCGACCTTGACGATGCCGTTGTCAACGGTGACGATGAAGCGCGCGGGGTCGGTGACCACGGTACCGATGATGACGTTCTCGATGATGTCGTGGCGGATTTCCGCGTCGGGCCTGGAGAACACGCTGAGCACGTCGGCGCGCGAGACGATCCCGATTAGCCGGCCGCGGTCGTCGACCACGGGTAGCCGCTTCACCTTGCGTGAGTACATCAGCCGCGCCGCGTGGGAGACCGTCTCTTCGGGGCCGATGGTCACCGGGGGCTTGGTCATCAGGTCGGCGGCGGTGACCCCGGCCGCCTTGGCCCGCTCGCGGCCGTGCAGGATGCCGCTGGCCACCCCGGGGGTACTGAACTCAAGTGCCTCCTTGGCCAGCAGGTCGGCCTCGGATACCACGCCGACCACCCGGTTGTCGTCATCGAGCACGGGAAACGCGCTCACCCGGAACTCTCGCAGCCGGGTGGCCATGTCCTTGTACGTCGCCTTCAACCGCACGGCGACCACGTGGGTCGTCATGACGTCCTTAACGGTGGTGTTCACCGCAATCGCCCCTTCCTCGGCTTTCGCTGGTGAACCAAGTCCACTCCGTGGCGGGCCTCCGGCCCACGACCGAACGCCCCGATAACCCGGGACTAAAGCCCTCGATCGGGCGGTGAACGCCCTGCTGGGTGCGCGGAAAGGGCGGGAGGGGCTCGTCTCCGCTTCTCGCGGATTCCGATTGCGCGGTGCGCGGTTCCGGTCGTGGCCGGCTCCGTTCCTCCGCGTCTCTTCGGGTCCCTCTCGCCACTTCTCAGCTAACCCTCACGCCAACGCCGTCACAAGGGGCCAAACGTCCCCTCTTCCTTCCACCCGGCGGCCGGCTTCCTAGGACTGGCGGGGTTCCCAGTGGAAGAAGCGAATGGCGACGAGCATGCCGCCAACGCCCCAGGCGGCGACGACAAGCACGTCCGTCCAGCTGAACGGCGTGCCGAGGAAGGCGGACTGCATGCCGAGCGCGAAGTGCCGGACCGGGAAGATGCGGGCGATCCACAGGATCCAGGACGGGGTGTCGTTGCTGAACGCGATGAAGATCCCGGACAGGAACTCCACCGGCAGGGCGACCGCGTTGACGATCGGGGCGGCGGCGTCGGCGTTGGGTACGGCGCCGGCGAGCGCGAGGCCGAGCGCGCAGAACGCCGCCGAGCCGACGAGCAACATGACGATGAATTGCAGCAAGGGCACGCCGGTCGGCAAGGTGGCCTGGTAGGCGAAGTGTCCGAAGACCGCGGTGATAGCGACGAGTACCAACGAGATGAACACCGCGTGCACCACCCGCGCGCCGAGATAGGCGGCGGAGGGCAACGGGGTGCCGTGGACCCGCTTGAGCACGCCCTCCTCGCGCTGGAAGGCAATGCCGATGGCGATGTTGTTGAAGCACGCGCTGATCGCGGCGAAGGCGCCCATGGACGCGACATAGTAGGTGGACGTGTTGACGGTCTTGCTGCCGACGTGGATCGTGAAATGACCAAGCAGGGCCGTGAAGATCACCAGGAACATCAGCGGGAACACGAAGGTGAAGAACGCCGAGGCGGGGTTGCGCCAGAACGCCTTGTTGACGTAGCGGATCTGAACGCCGGTCAGCCGCAGTGTGTTCACGCTTTCATCTCCTCTGCATCCCCGGTCAGCGACAGGTACACGTCCTCGAGCGACGGCCTGGTGACCTCGAGCCCGTCCAGGTCGATCACGTGTTCCAGTGCCCACCCGGTGAGGCGGTGCAGGTCGCGGACTGGATCGGCGGATGTGATCGTCGTGAAGCCCGACGGGTCGGCCACGCCGGCCAGCCCATCCGGCGGCCTGGTGCCGTCGGGCAGCCGGTACCTGATGTGCGCCCGGGCATGGTCCCGGTTGCCCAGCGTGCCCGGCGAGCCCTCGGCGACGATCCGCCCGGCGGCGATTACCGCGACCCGGTCCGCGAGGTACTGTGCCTCGTCCATGTAGTGCGTGGTCAGCAGGACCGTCTTGCCGAGTGACGCCAGGTTCTTGACTACTTCCCACGCCTCCCGCCTGGCCGACGGGTCGAACCCAGTCGTCGGCTCGTCGAGGAAGAGCAGGTCGGGGTCGCCGGCGAGGGCGACCGCCATGTCCAGCCGCCGCAACTGGCCGCCGGACAGGGTGGTCACCCGGCTGTTCCGCTTCTCGGTCAGGCCCACGAGGTCAACGACCTCGGCCGGCGACCGCGGCTTCGGGTAGTAGCTCGCGTACATCGTGACGGTCTCGGCGACCGTCAGGTACCGGTCCACCCCCGTCTTCTGCAAGACGATGCCGACCCGGGGCAGCATCTTGGCCCGCTCCCGGCCGGGGTCGAAGCCGAACACGGTGACCTCGCCGCCGTCCCGCCGCCGGTACCCCTCAAGGATCTCGACCGTGGTGGTCTTGCCCGCGCCGTTGGGCCCGAGCAGCGCGAAGATCTCGCCCGGTTGAATGTCCAGGTCAATGCCTCGCACCGCCTGCACGCCGCCATATGACTTGACCAGTCCCCGCACCCGCACCGCGGGCGAGTCGTCCGACATGGGTTAAGCCCACCGCATTAGGGGTCATTGCGCAATGGGGATGACTGAACCGGATCAGTTCGCTAGCCGCCCGAGGCGCGTTCCCGCAGTTCGCGGCGGAGCAGCTTGCCGGTGGACGTCTTGGGCAGGTCGGCGAGCACCTCCACGCGTCGCGGGTACTTGTAAGCGGCCAGTTCGGCCCGGCAGAAGCCAATCAGCTCATCCGGGGTCGCCGACGCGCCGGGCCGAAGGCTGACATACGCCCACACGGTCTCACCGCGGTAGGCGTCGGGCACGCCGACCACGGCCGCCTCGCGCACGGCCGGGTGGCGGAGCAGGGTGTCCTCGACCTCCCTTGGCCACACCTTGTACCCGGAGGCGACGATCATGTCCTTCTTCCTGTCGACCAGGTAGAACCAGCCGTCACGGTCCATGAAGCCGACGTCGCCGGTGTGCAGTTCCCCGCCGGGCAGCGTCTGCTCGGTGGCGTCCGGCCGGTTCCAGTAGCCGGGTACCACCATCGGGCCCCTGGTGGCGATCTCGCCGATCGCGCCGGGCGGCAGCTCCTGCCCGTCGTCGCCGAGGATCCGGACGACTGTGTTGAAGACGGGCACCCCGATGGACAGCGCTCCGCTTGCCTGGTCCACCGGGGCGCGGTGGCCGAACGGCACCGCGTGCGACGGCGAGGTGGTCTCGGTAAGCCCGTAGACGTTGTGGATGTACGGGCCGACCTCGCGCTCGAACCGCTCGACGATGCTGGGCGCGATCGGCGCGCCGCCGCTGTACGCCTTGGTCAGCGACGACAGGTCGGCGCCGGCCATCGCGGGATCGTTGGCCAGCGCGGTGAACGCGGTGATGACCATCACGGTGAACGTGCAGCGGTGCCGCTCGGCCAGCCGGATGATCGTGGCCGGCTCGAACCGGTAGCCAAGCACGATCGGCATGGGCACGAGCATCCCGACGGCGATATGCGCGATGAGACCAGTGATGTGGAACAGTGGCGCGCCGCCGAGCACCACGTCCCGCGGCGTGAGGCTCATCCAGTCGCGGAACGTGCAGGCGTTGAACACCACGTTGCCGTGGGTGTTCATCGCGCCCTTGGGGTCGCCGGTGGTGCCCGAGGTGTAGGTCAGCAGCGCCACGTCACCCGGGCCGAGCGTGACCGGGGTCGGCCGCTGGCCGGCGTGCTCGCGTAGCAGCTCGCCGAGGTCGGTCGCGCCGGGGGTCGCCGTCCGCGTGACCGAGGCGAGCACCGGGGGAGGCGCTGCCCCCTGGTCCAGGTAGTCGAGTGGGCTGGTGGTGATCGCCACCGCGACCTCGGTGCCCGCGATCGTCTGGGCTACGGTGGCCTGCCACAGGTCCTGCTGGCTGATGAGGGCCCTGGCGCCCGAGTCAGCGAGGACGTAGCGCAGTTCGCGTTCCTTGAGCATCGGGTTGACTGGGACTGCGATCGCGCCCAGCTTCCAGGCCGCGAGCAGCGCGATCACGAACTGCGGCACGTTCTGCAAGAAAAGCGCGACCCGGTCGCCCCGCCCGAGACCGCGCGCGCCCAGCGCGGCGGCCAGCGCGTCGCTGTCCGCGTCAACGACGGCGCCGGTTACTGCGGTATCGAAGTAGTAGAGGAAAGGACGGTCAGCCGCCGCGTCTGCCCCGGCGCCGCCGCGCCACATGGCGAGCGCGTCGTCGCAGGCGGGCGTGATGTCTGCGGGCTTGCCCGGCTGGTACAGGCCGAGCCACGGCCGTTGCTGGTAACCGCTCACCTCGCTACTCCAGCACAGGGAACGGGCTCGCGGTCAAGTCTGAGCGGGCGCGGGGCGCGTGCGGCCCGGATGGTTGTGGCAGCGAGCCGGTGATAGGCCAATGCCGTTAAGTTAACTGGCCGTCTGGCTGTCGGGGGCCGGCCGGCTCCGGGTTGACGCGGCCCGATTCTCAGCGGGCCGCGACCTTGCCGTCAATTCCGGCCCGGGACGACTCCGTATCAGTTTCTGCTTGCCTTTGCTTCTCATATCGGACATAACGGGCACGGGGATGACCGGAATCGATACAAGGTCGGAAAACTCACAGGAACTGATACAAAGTCAAGATCATTAAGGGGAGGTCCCGCGCAGTCCTGCCATGTCCGGTCCGCACCGCGCCTCTCGCGACGGCATAGCGGGGAGCCGCTCCCCGAGCCGGCAGGCTGACTGTGGCGGAGATGACAGTGGCGGGCCACCGCTGTGCGATGACCCGCCACGAACTGCTCTTAACTATTCGGTGCCGAAGTGCTCGATCTCGTGGAGCTCGGTCTCGGACAGCTCACGGGGGACCTCGCCCTTGGCCACCTTGGCGGACTGGACCTGGTGGCGGATCTTCTCCACTATCTCGGGGTTGGCCAGCGTGGTGATGTCGCCGGTGTCGGTGAAGTTGGAGGTCGCGGCGATCACGCGGCGCATGATCTTGCCGGACCGCGTCTTCGGCATGTCGGGGACGATCCAGATGTTCTTCGGCCGGGCGATCTTGCCGATGTCGGTCTCGATCGCGGCCTTGACCTTCGCCTCGACCTCCGGGGTGGCCTCGTAGCCGGGCTTGAGCGCGATGTACATCTCGACGACCCGGCCGCGGATGTCGTCGATGACCGGGACCGCGGCCGCCTCGGCGACTTCGTTCACGGTGAGCGCGGCGGACTCGAGCTCCTTGGTGCCGAGCCGGTGGCCGGCCACGTTGATCACGTCGTCGACGCGGCCGAGGATCCGGAAGTAGCCGTCGGCCGCCTGGACCGCGCCGTCGCCGGCGAAGTAGGGCCAGTCGTGCCAGTCGGTGGACTTCGGGTCCTTGTTGTACTTGGCGTAGTACGTCGAGACGAACCGCTCCGGCTGGCCCCAGATCGTCTGGAAGACACCCGGCCACGGGTTGCGGATGACGATGTTGCCCGCCTTGCCGCTGCCCGCGGGCACCTCTGCGCCGTCCTCATCGAGGATGGTCGGCAGGATGCCGAGGGCCGCCGGGCCGCAGGAGCCCGGCTTCATCGCGTCGATGCCGGGCAGCGTGGAACCGAGGAACCCGCCGGTCTCCGTCTGCCACCAGGTGTCCACGATCACGGCCTCGTCCTTGCCGATGCTGTGGTAGTACCAGCGCCAGACCTCAGGCTCGATCGGCTCGCCGACCGTGGTCATGTGCTTGAAGTGGAAGTCATACTTGGCGGGCTCGTCCGGGCCGACCTTGCGCAGCATCCGGATGGCGGTGGGGGAGGTGTGGAAGATGTTCACGCCGAGCTGCTTGGCGATCCGCCACGGGCGGGCGGCGTCCGGGTAGTTCGGGGTGCCCTCGTAGAGCACGCTCGTGGTGCCGAGGGCGAGCGGGCCGTAGACGATGTACGAGTGGCCGGTGATCCAGCCGATGTCCGCCATGCACCAGTAGGTGTCGTCCGGGTGGATGTCCTGGTAGTACTTAGACGTGCCGGCCACGTAGGCAAGGTAGCCGCCGATGGAGTGCTGGCAGCCCTTCGGGCGGCCGGTGGTGCCGGACGTGTACATCAGGAACAGCGGGTCGGTCGCCTGCAGCGAGACCGGCTCGACGATCTCGCCCTTGTGCGCGGCGAGGAGGTCGTCGACGAAGACGTCCCGCCCCTCGACCATCGGGGTGGCGGCGGAGTACTTGCCCGGGTAGCGGCGGAAGACCAGGACCTTGTCGACCTCCTGGCCCTCCTTGGCGGCGGCCTCGACGGCCTCGTCGGCCTTGACCTTGTGGTCGAGCAGGTCGCCGCTGCGGTAGTAGCCGTCCATCGTGACGAGCACGGTGGAGCCGGAGTCGGCGATCCGGTGCCCGGCCGCCGTGCCGGAGAAGCCGGCGAACACCTGCGAGTGAATGATGCCGAGCCTGGCCGCGGCCAGCATCGCGACGGGCAGCTCGGGGACCATCGGCATGTGGAAGGTGATGCGGTCGCCCGCCTTCAGACCCAGGCCCCGCAGCACGGCCGCGAACTCGTTGACCCGGACGTAAAGCTCACGGTAGGTGATCGCCTGGTGCGCCTCGCTCTCCGGCTCGGGCACCCAGATGAGGGCGGCCTTGTTCGGGTGGGTCGCCAGGTGCCGGTCGACGCAGTTGTACGAGGCGTTCAGCTCGCCGCCGACGAACCACTTCCAGAACGGGGCGTTAGAGGTGTCGAGCACCGTGTCCCACGGCTTGAACCAGGTGAGCAGGTCGGCGTAGGCGGTGAAGCTGTCAGGGAACTTGTCCTCGGTGAACTGCTCGCGGATCGCCGGATCGGACGCGTTGGCCTGGGCGGTGAAACTGGCGGGGGGCGGGTAAGTCTCCTCTTCGCGCCAGTGCACCGCGATCTGCGCCCCAGAAGATTCAGCTGTCTCGTCGTCAGTCACGTCATCCAGCTCGTCGGCCATGGAAGTTCCTCCGCGTCTCTGCGTCGGCGCGCCTGATGGCGCTATTGCTAATCGCTCTTGCTGCTCTGTTCGCGCTGCCGCCTCGCATGATCACCGGAGGCGTACGCCAAAGCCAAATTTAACGCGTAACCGTCGCATCTCACCATGGGAGTGGCCCACCGCAGCGGCCAGCGGTCGGCGGGCTGCGGTCAGCGGGCAGGAACAGGGAGCGTCCGGACGGGCGCGGCTCAGCCGAATCCGGCCGCCCGGGCCTGGCGGGGCAGGGTGACGGCGGAAAGCCCGGGGCTGCGAACCTCGGGGAACGCCTCGTCCATCCCGGTGATGTGCATGATCCGCAGCAGCGCGGGCCGGGCAGCGGTCAGCTTGAGCTCACGCCCGCAACGCCGCGCGTGCCCGGCGACCCGGGCGAGCACGCCGAGGCCCGCCGCGTCGCAGAAGGTGAGCTCGGACAGGTTTATCAGCACCGGCCCGTCCTGGTTATCAACCACGTCGCGGAGGTAGGTGTAGGCCTGATCCGCTGTGGCGATGTCGAGTTCGCCGCGTACCCGCACGTTCGCCTTGCCGTCCGGCGTCACCTGGCACGCGAGTTCCAGCTGGAGAGCCTGCGCAAGGTCGATCACAGCCCCCATGTCCCCGTCGTTCCCCCTGTCAGGCGCTGCCCGGTCCCCTGCGACACGGTTCGCGCGAATCATCAAGGTTTACCCCTCCCACCATGGTAGTGAACGAAGTGTTCCTTCTATACCAGTTCTCTGCTGGCTTTCTCCTGCATTTCGGGTGTCACCCGTTGCTATCTCACCCCAGCCGACGGGTGACCATGGAAGCAGTGAAGCCCGTGAACCTGATGGGTGCGCTGCCCAGTCACTGAGTAAAACGTCAGAACCGGCCCGATGGTTCTCATGAAGCTCCTGTAGTTATCTCCTTACTCAACGTTGACAGGAAGCAGTTAGTTACCGTCAGTCACGCAACGTGAGAAGCGTCACGATGGGTAGGGCGGCATGAAGCCCATGCTTGAGGCAGGCGGATCAAGCGAGGCTGACCGCCGCTTTCCCCGTGAAGCGGGTTTCCCTAGGCCATAGGGTGTAAGCCGCACCAACTGGTGCATGAGGCAGCATCGGGACTAGAGGTGGCCGGGGATGCTCAGCAGGGGCGGCGTCGCGATTGACCTGGGAACCGTCAACACGCTCATCTGGGTCGACGGCCGCGGCCTTGTGCTTGAGGAGCCTTCCGCCATCGCCGTCGACGAGTCGACCGGCGCGGTTGCCGCCATCGGCGCCGCGGCTGACGTGCTCGCGGACAAGGAACCGAAGAACATCAGGGTCATCCACCCGCTGCGCGACGGAGTGATCGCCGACCTCGATGCCACCGCGGAGATGCTGCACGGCTTCCTGCGTGCCTCCGGGGCGCTGAGCGGGCCGTTCAAGCGGCGCGCGATAGTGTGCGTGCCCGGGGGCGCGACCTGGGTGGAGCGGCGGTCGGTCGTTGCCGCGTTCGGCACCAAACGGCCGCGGTGCGTCGTCGAGCTTGTCGACGAGCCGGTCGCGGCGGCGGCGGGGTCCGGCTTCGACCTGAGCTCGGGCGCCGGCGGGTTCGTGGTGGACGTGGGGGGCGGGACGACCGAGGTAGCCGCGGTGGCTGGCTGGCGCCCGGTGCGCGCGGAGACCCTGCGCATGGCAGGGAACGCGATGGACGACGCGATCGTCAACGCCGCGCGATCCGGCCTCGGCCTGATCCTCAGCCGGGGGGCGGCGCGGCAGCTCAAGGCCGAGCTCGGGCTCACCGGGGGCGAGGAGGGCTCGGCCGAGGCGGTCGGACTCGACGCCGCTCGCCGAACGCCGCGTATCGAGAAAGTGCCCGGCGACCTGGTGGCGGCGGCTATCGAGCCGGTGGTGTCCGCCATCGCCGGCACGGTGCAAAACGTGCTCTCCGACATCCCGGCCGGGCTCGCCGAGGACGTGGTCCGCGGCAAGGTAAGGCTCTCCGGGGGCGGGGCCCTGCTGCCCGGCCTCGCGGACCGGCTCGGCGAGGCCGCCGAGCTCGGCGTGGTGGTCGCCGAGGACCCGCTGCGCTGCGTGGTCCGCGGCGCCGCGGCGATGCTCGCCGCGACGCGGGCTTGAGCGTTCGCTGTCAGCTTGCTCCGCATGTGCAAATGCCGGAAGACGCCGCAATTACGGCGCGTTGAGTAAAACAGGAGCCTGACGGGCAGGGTTACCCTGCGGGACAGGCATGGTGGCAGTGAAAGCGCAGGAGACCGCGCCCCCCGGGGAGGCGCCCGCCCGGCGGAAAGGCAAGGTCCGCATGAGCAAGCAAGCCACACCTCCGCCTCGTGGAGACAAGCCGGGACCCGGTGCCCCGCCGCCGCCCACGCCGCCGGCCTGGCGTCACTGGGTGTGGCTGGGGGCCATCGTCGTCGCGGTCGTGCTGTGGTATTTCCTCCCCGCGGTGCACCAGGCGGGGCAGACCACGCTGAGCTACTCGCAGTTCCACGCCGACGTGGCGGCGCACAAGGTGGCCACCATCACCACCGCGCCCACGGCGGGCGGCACGAGCACCGGCACCCTGACGGACGGGACGAACTACAGCGTCGTGTTCCCCGCGCAGGGGGCGCTCGGCGCCGACCAGCTCGTGGCGGACGGCGTCAAGGTCACCGGCGGCTCCTCGTCGGCCGGCTTCGGCACGGAGCTGCTCAACTGGATCATCATCCTGGCCCCGTTCCTCCTGTTCTTCTGGTTCTGGCGGCGGCTGTCCCGCGGCGCGGCAGGCCAGATGCAGGGCATACTCGGCGTCGGCCGGTCGCGGGCCAAGGTGTTCGACGAGGAACAGCCCTCGACCACCTTCGCCGACGTCGCCGGGTACGACGGCGCGAAGTCTGAGATCAGCGAGGTCGTCGACTTCCTGCGCAACCCCGACCGCTACGCGCGGGCCGGCGCCGTGGTGCCGCGCGGTGTGCTCATGATCGGCCCGCCGGGAACCGGCAAGACGCTGCTCGCGCGCGCGGTGGCGGGCGAGGCGCACGTGCCCTTCTTTTCTGTGACCGGCTCGAGCTTCGTCGAGATGTTCGTCGGCGTCGGCGCCGCCCGGGTGCGCGACCTGTTCACCGAGGCGCGCAAGCGGTCGCCCGCGATCATCTTCATCGACGAGGTCGACGCGATCGGCCAGCGTCGTGCGGGCACGGGCGCCGTTGTCTCCAATGACGAGCGGGAGCAGACGCTCAACCAGCTGCTCGCGGAAATGGACGGCTTTGACCCCACCATGGGCATCGTCGTCCTCGCCGCGACTAACCGGCCCGAGGTCCTTGACCCCGCGCTGCTGCGCCCCGGCCGGTTTGACCGGCAGGTGACGATTCCGTTGCCCAACGTCAACGAGCGGGAGGCCATCCTGGGGGTGCACACCAAGGGCAAGAAGCTGGCGCCGAACGTGGATCTCAGCGTGGTCGCGCGAGGGACGCCGGGCTTCTCCGGCGCCGACCTGGCCAACCTGGCGAACGAGGCGGCCATCTTCGCGGTGCGCGAGCACCGGGACGTGGTGACGGCCGGCGACTTCAACGCGGCACGGGACCGGATCATCCTGGGTCGCAGGGAGGGCTCGAACGTGCTGCTCCCCGAGGAGAAGTACGCCGTGGCCGTGCACGAGTCGGGCCACGCGCTGGTCGCGGCCCTGTCCGAGCACGCCGACCCGGTGGCGAAGGTGACCATCCTGCCCGCCGGGCAGACCCTCGGCGTCACCGAGCAGCTCCCGCTCGTGGAGCGGCACATGTACGGCGAGGACTACCTGTACGACTCGCTCGCGGTCCGCCTCGGCGGACGGGCCGCCGAGCTCACCGTTCTCGGCCAGGGCTCGACAGGAGCGGGCAACGACCTGGCCGGGGCGACTGACCTGGCCACCAAGATGATCCGTGAGTTCGGCATGTCCCCGGTCCTCGGTCCGGTGGGGTATCCGGAGGGCGGCTCTGTCTTCCTTGGCGGCGGCGGGCCCGGCATGTCGAGCAGGCCCTACGCGGAGGCGACCCAGGCGGCGATCGACGGCGAGGTCAGCAAGCTGCTGCGGCAGGCCGAGGAACGCGCGGTCAACCTGCTGCGCACGCACCGGACCGAGCTCGACTCGCTCGTCGCCCTGCTGCTTGAGAAGGAGACGGTGGACGGTTCCGACGTCTACCGGATGGCGGGACGGCCGGACCGCTCGGTCAGCCTGTCGGCGCCGCCGGTCGTGCTCGCCCCGCACCCGGCGGGCAAGGTGAGCGTCACCAAGACTGACGGTTCCACACCCGCGCCGTAGCGACCCAGTCGGCGTCCCATGCGGCCATCCGGCGGCGGTTGAGCAGCTGCCGGATGGCTAGCGTCGTCGCCATGTAACCGACGATAATCCCGCCGACCGCGGCGACCCGGGCCGCATTGGCCTGGTCAGCGACCTGGGTGACCGTCAGCGGCGGGCTCACCAGGTAACCGTTGGCGTCGGTCCAGACGTTGACCGGCGTTCCCGACGGGCTTCCGGCCAAGGCCGGCACGTCGCCCGCCCGGAGGGTGCCGCCTGCGGACTTCCAGCTGGCCAGCGTCGGCACCTGACTGCTCAGCGTGTACTCACCGACGAGTTTGGCGGACTGGGCGAGTACCGCCGTCACCTCATGCCGGGTCGCCAGCTGCGCTTGCCGTGTCTGCGTGGCGTCCGCGTCCCAGGCATGGCCAGCCGCCTGGGCGGCGAACGGTGCCCCGGCGGCCGTCGCCACGAAGAGGGCCGCGAGCAGGCAGGTCTCCAGGTAGTCCGTGCGGCGGCGCAGCGGATTACGGTCGCACCGCCCGCCGCGCACCGCGCGGAACAGCCAAAGCTCCTGATGACCCGGCACCCGCCCGGTCCCGCGTTCCTGATGCGCGTCGTCCCAGAAGCGTCGTTCCATCACAGCCACCCCTACCTGTCGACCGCCTGTTGCCAGGTATCTGACTCCCCACTGTTATCATGTTATGTCGCTGAGTAACAAGAGCTGGGCCTATGCACCCTTCGGGGACGGGTGTATTAGCAGCGATTGCCGTCCCATTACTCTGAAGTGCATGGAGAACGCGGGAGATGGAGGTCTGCTGCCGCAGCTCCGGCTAGACGACCTGCTCGCTGAGCTGCAAGCCAGGCTCGAGGCGGTCCTCGCCACGCGGGACAGGATGCACGGGCTGCTCGAGGCGGTCATCGCCATCGGCTCCGGCCTTGACCTGGAGGCAATGCTCCGCCGGATCGTCGAGGCGGCGGTGGACCTGGTGGACGCCAGGTACGGCGCGCTCGGCGTCATCGGCGATGACCAGCGGCTGGCCGAGTTCATTCCCGTCGGGCTCGACGCGCAGCAGATCAGCGAGATCCACCACTGGCCGGAGGGACGCGGCCTGCTCGGCCTGCTCATCAGGGCGCCCCACCCGCTGCGGCTCGCGGACATCGGCGCGCACGGGGACTCATCGGGGTTCCCCGCGGGGCATCCGGCGATGCGGACCTTTCTCGGCGTCCCGGTCCGGGTCAGGGACCAGGTATTCGGCAACCTCTACCTGACGGAGAAGCGCGGCGGCGGCGAGTTCACCGAGGACGACGAGGCGGTGCTGACGGCACTCGGCGCGGCGGCGGGCGTCGCGCTGGAGAACGCCAGGCTGTACGAGGAGGCCACGCTGCAGCAGCGCTGGCTAAGGGCAAGCAGCGAGCTGACGATCGCGCTGCTGTCCGGCGCCAGCCCGGCGGCGGTGCTCGGCGACCTCACCAGGCAGGCGCTCGAGCTGTCCGGCGCGGACCTGGTGACGCTGGCGCTGCCCGACGATGACGGCCGCAGGCTCACCCTTGAGTACGCCGAGGGAGACGGCGCCGCGGGCGCCCGCGGCCTCGTCGTCCCCGCGGGGAAGTCACTGTCTGGCCAGGTCCTGGCGACCGGGGAACCGGTCACGGTGGAGAACTTCGCCGTCGACCCGCGGACGGCGGACGTGACGCGGCAGCCGATGGGGCACCTTGGGCCGGCGGTCCTGTTCCCGCTCGGCACACCGGGCAACGTGCGCGGCGTGCTCACCGTGGGCCGCGCCCAGGGCAGGCCGCCCCTCGCACCGGGCGCCATCAGCGTGGTGGCGGCCTTCGCGGCGCAGGCCGCGATCGCGCTCGCGCTGGCCGACAGCCGGGCCGACGCCGAGCGGCTCTCCGTGTTCGAGGACCGGGACCGGATCGCCAGGGACCTGCACGACCTGGTGATACAGCGGCTGTACGCGACCGGCATGTCCCTTGAGGGCACGATGACCATGATCACCAAGCACGAGGTCGCCGACCGGGTGCGTAACGCGGTGGACGCGATGGACGACACGATCAGGGACATCAGGGGGACGATCTTCGCTCTGCAGTCCCGTGGCCGGGCAAGCGCGCCGCGGTTGCGGGCCGAGATCGTCGCGCTCGCCGATGAGATGGCGGAGATGCTCGGATTGGCGCCCGCGCTCCGGCTGGGCAGCGGGCTTGACTCGCGGGCGAGCGGCGAGTTGTCAGAGCAAGTCATCGCGGTGCTGCGGGAAGCGCTGTCCAATGCGGCCCGGCACGCGGCGGCGACCAGGGTGGACGTGACGGTTGACACCGACGACGCCGGGGTGCTGACGGTCCTCGTCCGCGACAACGGCCGGGGCATCGGTGAGACAAGCCGCCGCAGCGGGCTCGCCAATCTGGCGGAGCGGGCGGAGCAGCTGGGCGGCAAGCTGAGGATTTCACCCGCGGACGGCGGCGGGACCGAACTGGAGTGGAAGGTGCCCGTCCCGGCGGAGGCGCCCGCGGTGCCGGATGACGCGCCGCGCGCCGCGCCGCCGGGCAAGTACCCGTTGCGTTAGCGCACGGCGCGCTTGGCTTAGTAAGACGTTAAGTACACGCGCGCGGCGCATCCACGAGACCTACGTGCCCTCACCGTCGGGCCGCGGGTAATCTCAGCAGCATGGCCCACGGCACCATGGCGCTCCCTCAGTTCATCCCGAGCCCCCCGATCAGCAGCTTTCACGTTGGTCCGCTCGACGTTCACTTCTACGCCCTCGGGTACATCATCGGGATCACGCTGGCGATCTTGATCACCCGGCGGCGCTGGCGCGCGCTCGGCGGTGACCCGGACCTGGTCAACGACCTCGCGCTGTGGATCGTGCCGGCCGGCATCATCGGCGGCCGGATCTACTTCGACATCACCACCCCGGACGACATACCGCACGTCTGGTACGGGGTGCTCGCCGTGTGGACCGGCGGGCTCGGCATCTGGGGCGGCGTCGCGCTCGCCGCCGCCGTCGGCGCGTGGCGGCTGCGCCGGCTCGGCATCACCGTGGGCCCGTTCGCCAACGCCGTCGCGCCGGCGCTGCTCGTCGCCCAGGCCGTGGGCCGGCTCGGCAATTACTTCAACAAAGAGCTCTTCGGCAAGCCGACCACGCTGCCGTGGGGCCTGGAGATCCCGTATCAGTACCGGGTGTCAGGCGGCATCCCGGCGCAGGACCTGCACTTCGCCACGTTCCAGCCGTCGTTCCTCTACGAGCTGATCTGGGACCTGGCCCTGGCCGCGTTCCTCGTCTGGCTCGGCCACCATGTGAAGATCAAGCCGTGGGGCCTGTTCGCGCTCTACGTGGCCGGCTACTCGGGGTACCGGATCTTCGAGGAGACGATCAGGATCGACTCCTCCGAGTACATCCTCGGGCTGCGGCTGAACATGTTCGTCGCGGTCACCCTGACGGTCATCGGGCTGGTGTGGTTCGTCCTCGCGCAGCGCCGTCCTGAACGGCCCTGCACGGTGCTGCCGCCGGGCGCCGCGCACGAGGTCAGCCCCGATGCGGCCGCCGCCGTCGCGCCCGACGCGGAGAAGGCGGACGTGGCGGGGACCAGCCAGGAGGCGGCCGGCCAGCAGGAGTCGGGCCCGGACGAGGAGCCCGGGCCGGCCGACGCTGTTGCCGGTGACGACGCCGAGGCGGACCGGCCCTCCTCGCTGCCCGGCTAAGCCGCGATCGTCGCGACCGTCGCGCCGACCGCCCTGATCAGGTCCGCAGGCGCGATCTCGATCTCCAGGCCGCGACGGCCCGCGCTGCAGAACATCGTGCCGAGGGCAAGCGCGGAGGCGTCGACCACGACGGGCAGTCGCCGCTTCTGGCCGACCGGCGAGATGCCGCCCGCCACGTAGCCGGTGGCCCGCTCCGCGGCGGCGACCTCGGCCATCGCGGCCTTCTTGCCGCCCACGGCGGCGGCGAGCGCCTTCAGGTCGAGCTGCCGGTCCACCGGGACCACGCCCACGGCGAGCGAGCCGCCGTCCACGGTCGCGACCAGCGTCTTGAACACCCGCGTCGGCGGCACGCCGAGCGCATCGCTCGCCTCGAGGCCGTAGGAGCCGGACCGGGGGTCGTGCTCGTACTCGTGCAAGGTGAACGGGATCTTCGCCCGGTCGAGGGCGAGCGTCGCCGTGGTGCCGCGTCCTGCCACGAACGGCCACCCTACTGCCTGACGGTGCGCGGTGGCGCGGGCGGGATGGGGCGGGCGGGGTGGGGCGGGCGGACGGGATAGAAAACCGTTATGTCGCTGGCGGACATGCTGCGCATAGTTGGCGTATGCGTGTCACGTTTCCGCGGCTGGCGGATCATCAGCGGGGTTACGCCGTCGTCGAACGGGACGACGGGGTGGTGTACCACCTGCACGGCTTCATCAACGGGCCGGAGCTGCCGCACGACATCAGGCACCTGATCGTGGAACGCGAGCTGCGCGTCAGCGACGGGATCTGGGGCAGCATCGCGGCGGGCACCGTCTACACGAGCATGGAGCACGTGCGGGGACGCCGCCCGCCGCATTCGGAGGACCGGTCTGACCAGCTCAAGCGGGCGCAGCGCAACCGGATCATGCGCGCGGAGCTGCTCGCCAACCTGGTCGAGGCGGTCGTCGCGCTCGCTGACCCGTCGGAGGAGGAGATCCGGCGGCTCACCGCGGCGAAGCTGTCGGTGATACCGCTCAAGGAACCAGGGGCGGACCCCGCCGTGGTGATCCAGGCGCCGCCGCCCGAGGCCCTCGCCGCCGCGGCCAGCGCGCTGCAGGTGGAGGCGGCGCGCTGGGCCAGGCTCCGGCCAGGGGAAGAACTCGTCTACGAGCTGCGATTCGCTTCTTCCGGCGCGGTCCGGGCGCTGCGCGGCGTGCCGCGGCAGCGGGACAGCGGCGCGGGGCACCGTCCATCCCGCCGCCGCTGAGGGCCAGGCGGTAACGTAATCGTCCATGGGTGATGAGCTGCGGCCAGAAGACCGGGACATGATGGCGCTTGCCCTGCGGCAGGCGCGGGCAAGCCTCGAGGCGGGCGGCGTCCCGGTCGGCGCGGTGCTCGCGGCGGGCGGTGAGGTAATCGCGGCGGGCCACAACGAGCGGGTGCAGCACGGCGACCCGGTGGCGCACGGGGAAATCTCCGCGCTGCGCAACGCCGGCCGTCGTTCCTCCTATGCCGACACCACGATGTACACGACGCTGTCCCCGTGCCAGATGTGCACGGGCGCGATCCTGCTCTTCCAGATCCCGCGGGTGGTGGTCGGCGAGGCCCGCACGTTCGAGGGCGACCTGGACTTCCTGCGGTCCAAGGGCGTGGAGGTCGTGCTGCTCGACGACCAGGACTGCGTCGCGGCGATGGAGGAGTTCCAGGCCCGCTACCCGCAGGTGTGGAGCGAGGACATCGGCGGACGGTAGCCGTCCGCGCGGTCCCCGGCCGTGCCGGGACACAAGAGCGACGGCCCGGTTCTGTTGCCCGGGTTGTCGTGATGCGTACCTGGCCGGGTCGGCCGGATAAACTCGCACCTTGTGAGCAGCAAAGTTTCAGCAGAGGTCGGCGAGCGGTTCCCTGACGTGGCGGCGCTAACCGCGGCGCTTGACAAGACGGGGTACATGGCGGGGGACCAGCTGGCCGCGGCGCTGTTCCTCGCGGTGCGGATGGGGCAGCCTATCCTGCTTGAAGGCGAGCCAGGCGTCGGCAAGACCCAGGCCGCCAAGTCCCTCGCCGAGGCGCTCGACACCATGATGGTGCGCCTGCAGTGCTACGAGGGCATCTCCGCCGCCGAGGCGCTGTATGAGTGGAACTACCCTAAGCAGCTGCTGGCCATCAGGCTCGCCGAGGCCACGCACGAGACGCTGCGGGAAACCGACCTGTTCCATGCCGACTTCCTGCTTTCCCGGCCGCTGCTCACCGCGCTCGACCACCCGGGGCCGCGCCCGGCGGTGCTGCTCATCGACGAGGTGGACCGGGCCGACGACGAGTTCGAGGCGTTCCTCTTCGAGATGCTCGCCGAGTCGTCCGTGACGATCCCCGAGCTAGGCACCCGGCACGCCGTGGTGCCGCCCGTGGTGGTCCTCACCTCGAACAGGACCCGTGACCTGCACGACGCGCTCAAGCGGCGCTGTCTCTACCACTGGATCGGCTTCCCCGACGCACGGCGGGTGGCCGAGATCATCAGGCGCCGGGTGCCGGCCGCGAGCACCGCCCTGGCGGGTGAGGTCGCGGTCGCCGTGGGACGGCTGCGCGAGCTCGGGCTGACGAAGGCGCCGGGCATATCCGAGGCGATCACCTGGGCGGGGGCGCTCACCGTATTCGGCGCGGACGCGCTCACCGTCGATGCGGCCGAGCGCACGATGAGCGTCGTGGTCAAGTACCCGGAGGACGACCAGGCGGTGCGGGAGGCCGGGCTGGCCTCTGTCGTCAGGCATGACTGACGACTGGCTCTCTGGCGGCTCCGAGGGGGGGCTGGGCGGGCCAGGCGGGCGGGACGGGTTGACCGTCTTCGGCAGGGCGCGGCTTCGCGCGCCGGACTACGCGGCGCTCGCGTCGGCCCTCGCCACCGCGCTCCGCGGCGCCGGGCTGCCCGCCGGGCCGGACCGCAGCGAGCGGCTCGCCGCGGCGCTCGCCGTGATGCGCGCGACGACGATCGCGGAGTTGCACGCCTGCGCGCTGGCCACCATGGTGTCCGGCCCGAGCCAGATCGACGCGTTCGAGCGGGTATTCAACGAGATGTTTGGTGCCGGCCCGCCAGGCCCGCGGCGGCCCGAGGTGACCGCACCGCAGCAGAACATGATTGCCACGTCGGCCGAGCGCGCGGACGATCCGCAGGACGACGACCGGCGGCCGGCGGACCCGGATGAGCTGCCGCCCGAGCTGGCCGGGCTGGATGAGGCGCTTGCCGCGGCCGGCGCCCGCGAGCAGGAAGGCGATTCACCGGGCGACGCCGAGGATGAGGAGGACGGGGTGCCCGCCGTCCGCCGGGTGGCCTCGATGACAGAACGACTGCGCAGCAGGGACTTCGCGCAGCTCACTCCGGCGGAGCTGACGCAGCTGGCCACGCTCATGCGGGAACTGGTGATCGCGGTGCCGCCGCGGCGCACCAGGCGGTACCGGCCAAAGAAGGACGGCGCACGGCTTGACATGCGCCGCACCATGCGCCAGGCCACAAGGACCGGCGGTGAACCGGTGCGGATCGCCAGGCGCGCGGTCCGGGTCAGGCAGCGCCGGCTGGTCGTCCTCTGCGACATCTCCGGCTCGATGGAGCCCTATGCGCGGGCGATCCTGCAGCTGATGTACGTGGCCTCGCGGTCATCCGGCGCGACGGGCGGCGGCGGGCCCGGTTTCTCCGGTCCGTCGGGCGACGCCACCCGGCCGCGCACCGAAGTATTCACGTTCGCTACCCGGCTGACCCGGCTGACCCCTTTTCTCGCCGCGGCATCCCCGGAGACGATGCTCGCCCGAGCGGGGGAGGCCGCGCCAGACTGGGCCGGCGGCACCCGGATCGGCGTGACGCTGCGTGATTTCAACGACCGCTACGCGGTGCGCGGCATGGGCCGGGGGGCGATCGTGCTGATTATCTCCGACGGCTGGGAGACCGGGGACCCGGCGCTGCTCGGCGCCCAGATGGCCCGGCTGCACCGGATCGCGTACCGGATCGTGTGGGCGAACCCGCGCACGCAGAGTGAGCGGTACCGTCCCGAGGTAGGCGGGATGGCCGCCGCCTGGCCGTACTGCGACGCGGTGGTCAGCGCGCACAACTTCGAGGCGCTCGGCGACCTGCTCGGGGCGCTGCGCGCCCCCCGGGTGCATCGGCCGTCCTACGTCCCGCCGTCGCCGGCGGATGCCGAGGGCGCGATGGGCGGCCAGGCAGCCCCGGACGGTGACCTGGCACCGGGTAAGGGCACCGCATCGCCGCCCTTGTCGCTGCCCATCACCCAGCACCTGGGCCGCCGCTGGACTCCCTGGCGCGGCTTACCGCCTGCTGAAAGGAATGGTTGGTGCAACAGCTGATCTCCCAGTACGGGTACCTTGCGGTATTCGTGCTGATGCTGGCCGAGTCGGCCTGCATACCGGTGCCGTCCGAGGTCATCATGATGTTCGGCGGAGCGCTCGCGGCCGGCGCGGTGGCAGGCGCGCACCCGGCGCTGTCCGGCGTCGTGGCGGCGGGGGTGCTCGGCAGCGTGGCGGGCAGCTACGCCGCCTGGGCGGTCGGCCGGTACGCCGGCCAGACGGCGATCAGGCGCTGGGGACGGCGGGTCGGGGTGCGGGAGCACGAGATCGACCGGGCTACCGCCTGGTTCGAGCGCCACGGCCCCGTCGCGGTGCTCGTCGGCCGGGTCATCCCGGTGATCAGGACCTTCATCTCGCTGCCCGCCGGGTTCGCGGACATGTCCGCGGGCACGTTCGGCGTCTACACCACGCTTGGCGTTATCCCGTGGACCGCCGCGCTTGGCATCGCCGGCTACGCGCTTGGCGCGAACTGGGAACATGTCGCCAACGAATTTCACGGGCCGACCTACGTGATCGCTGGCCTCGCGGTGGCCGGGCTCCTCGTGGTGGTGGTACGCCGTCGTCGTCGGAGCGCTGCCGCAGCGGAGACCGCCGGCCCCGTCCGGGTTCCTGGCCCCGCCTCCGCCCCAGGGCCCTCCGGTTACCGGCCGGGCCCGGCCTACCGCGACAACCAGGCCTACTACGACAACCAGGCCTACCGCGACAACCAGGCCTACTACGACAACCAGGCCTACCGCGACAACCAGGCCTACTACGACAACCAGGCCTACCGGGACGGCCCCGCGTACCAAGACGTCCCGCCATACCGGGACCGCCGGCCTTACCAGGACAGCCCGGCATCCGGGCCAAGCCCGGCCGGCCGGCCGCACCGCTAGGGAACGAAGGCGGGGTCGCCGGCTTGGGCTCAGCCCAGCCCGTCCAGCCAGGTCCCGTGGCTGTCGCGCGCCCTGGGCGGTTCTTACCGTTCGCTGACGCTTTTGTGGCTTTACCTGATCAGCGGTCACGCAACGATTACGGTGTAGCAGTGAGCACCGATCTACCAGGCCGGATCGTCGTCGTGGACGACGATCCCACGGTTGCCGATGTCGTGGGGCGTTACCTGGTCCGCGACGGGCACACCGTCGAGTGCATCCATGACGGCCACGAGGCACTGCGACGCATTGCTGAGCAGCCACCTGACCTGGTCGTACTTGACTTGATGCTGCCCGGCATCGACGGCCTTGAGGTCTGCCGCCGACTGCGCGAGCGGTGGCCGGTCCCGGTGGTCATGCTGACCGCGCTGAGCGACGAGACCGACCGGCTCGCCGGGTTTGAGCTCGGCGCCGACGACTATGTGACCAAGCCGTTCAGCCCGCGTGAGCTGGCGATGCGGGTCAAGTCGGTACTGCGCCGCGCACGTGGTGCCGGGCTGGCCAGCCTGCCGGGCGAGCCCGGGCAGGCGAGCCAGGCTCAGGGGATCATCACGGACCGCGACGTGCTCGTCGACCTGGCCGCGCACGAGGTACGGATCAGCGGGAAGCTGGTTCAGCTGACCTCCCGCGAGTACGAGCTGCTCGTCTTCCTGCTGCGTAACCCGCGGCAGGCGTTCACCAGGGAGCAGCTGCTCAGCGAGGTATGGGGCTGGACGTTCGGCGATACCTCGACGGTCACCGTGCACGTCAGGCGGCTGCGGGAGAAGCTGGAGGAGGACCCGACGCTGCCGCGGCGGATCGTCACCGTCTGGGGAGTCGGTTACCGCTACGAGCCGGGGAGCGCGTGATGGCACTAGCCGCGGAGATGCTGCCGAACGTCACGACGCAAGATCTCACGTACATCGTGGAGTGGACGGCTGGCGTCGCCATGCTCATCACCGCGAGCGGGGTAGTCGGGCAGCGGCTGCTCGCGCGGCGGTCGATCGGGCTCCAGGTCGCGCTGGTCGCGCTGGTCACCGTGGTCACCGCGCTCGCCGCGGTGAGCGTGATCTCCTTCCGCATGCTCACTGTGGTTGACCGGAGGGTGATGCTCGAGCTGATGGGCATCGCCGGGCTCGCCGGGCTGGCGGTGGCCCTCGTCATCGGCCGGTCGGTCACCCGCGCCACCCGGCGGCTGCTCGGCGCGGTCCGCGAGGTCGGCGACAGCGGCATCTACACACCGCCGCAGATCACGCTGCCCGTCGAGCTGGCCGGGCTCTCCCAAGGGATCTCCGAGGCGCATGAGCGGCTTGGCGCCGCGCGGGCACGCGAGCAGGCCCTGGAGACGAGCCGCCGCGAGCTTGTCGCCTGGGTCAGCCATGACCTGCGGACGCCGCTCGCCGGGCTGCGGGCGATGGCCGAGGCCCTTGAGGACCAGGTGATCACCGACCCGTGGGAGGTCAGGCGCTACCACTCCCAGATCCGGGTGGAGACGGACCGGCTCGCCGGGATGATCGACGACCTTTTCCAGCTGTCCAAGATCCACGCGGGCACGCTCCGGCTTTCGCCGCGGCTGGTCGGGCTTGAGGACCTGATCGCCGAGGTGGCCGCGAGCACCGAGCCGGTAGCCCGGGCGAAGGGCGTCCGTCTCACCGGCGCGGCCGCCTCTGGCATGGCCGTGCTCATCGACCCGGCGGAGTTCGGCCGGGCCGTCAGGAACCTGGTGACGAACGCGATCAGGCACACGCCGCCGGACGGGACCATCCAGATGCTCGGTGAGATCAGGTCGGGGGTTGCCTGCGTGTGCGTGGCCGACGAGTGCGGCGGTATCCCGCCCGGCGACCTGCCCCGCGTGTTCGACGTGGCGTTCCGCGGTGAGAGCGCCCGGACGCCCGACCCTTCCGGCGGCGCGGGGCTCGGCCTGTCCATCGCCCGCGGCATCGTCGAGGCGCACTCCGGCCAGATCAGCGTGCGCAATACCGGGCCCGGCTGCCAGTTCACGATCAGCATGCCGCTCGCCAGGCCGGCCCCGGCGGCCGTTTCCCGCCCCGCGGTGCCCGCTCCGGCCAGGGGGCCGGCTCCGGCGGCGCACGCCGGGGCCCGTCATACTTCCGTAAGGCGTGAAACCGGGGCAAACCGCTACTGAGTCGCTAGCGTCACCGTCATGGAGACCCCATTCGGTGCGGTGCCGCCGCGACAGGCGGGCACCCTGGACGTTCAGGTGATCGCGCTGGTCAGCTCGCCCGCATCGGCGGATTCCTGGCCGCTGCGGGACACTCTCGGCGCCATGCTCGGCGCGCCGGTGGCCCGGCGGGTGCTCGCGATCGACGGCCCGGTGGCGGACCGGCTGCCCGCCGGGTTCGAGCTCATGGCGCAGCGTGGCGGCGACTTCGGCGACCGCCTGGCCGGGGCGCTCGCCGACGCGTACGCGGTTGCGGCACTGCCCTTGCTGCTCATCAGGGCGGACGCCTTGGACATGTCACCGGACGTGCTCGTGGACGCCGCCCGATCACTGGTGTCAGGCGAGGCAGATGCCGCCTTCGGGCCGGCGTCCGACGGCGGGTTCTGGCTGCTTGGCCTGCGCAGGCCCGACCGCTCGCTTGTCGCCGGCGTCCCTGGGACAGCCGCGGGGCGCGCCCCCGCCGCCGGAGCGGGCCGCGTGCTGCTCGACCGGCTCGCCTCAGCCGGGCTGCGGGTGGCGCTCGCCCCGCGCCTCCAGATCGGCGGCGGGCCAGCAAGCTCCTACGCCACCGGCCCGGTGACCGTGACCAGGGTGCCGTAGGTCAGGTAGTTGTAAATGAACTTGGCCGGGCTCAGCGGCAGCTCCACGCAGCCGAGGCTCTGGTAGTACCCGTAGCCAGGGCGGTAGAAGTAGTGCACCGCGTCGCCGCCATTGAAGTAGGAGATCCACTGCACCGGGTCCGCGTACTTCGTCCCGTCCGGGTTGGTCCCCTTCATGATCTGGAAGGGGAGGCGCTCGTACACGGGGAACGTGCCGTCGACGGTGCTCGCTCCCGCGATGCCGGTGTTGGCGGGGGTATCGAGGATGAGCTTGCCGTTGTGCCAGACCTTGAGCGTCTCGTGCGGCGAGGACTGACTGGCCAGCGCGTAGGTGTAACCGTTCGGGTTGACCTGGTCCGCGGCGGCCGCCGTCAGCAGGCTTGTCCAGACCTGAGGGCCGGCCGTGCCGTCCATGATGAGGCCGTGGTCGTACTGGAAGGCCCGTATGGCGCCCACGTCGAGGATGTTGTCCTGGCCGGCCTTCCACTGCTCGGTTAGCTGGGCCGGGTAGCCAGGCTGGAAGCTGAACGTGCCGGCCGGCGGCTGGTACGCGTCGGCTACCTGCTCGTTCAGGCTGGGCGTGGTCCTGGCCGCGGCCGGCGCGCTGGCGGGAAGGACCCCGTCCGACGCGCCGTCTGCGGGAGCCCAGGTGAGCGGCAGGTAGCCGAGCTGAGCGAGAATCTGCTGCAGCCGCAGGGTTGAGTAACCGCCGGTGGTGAAGGTGATGCTTGACGACGTGCCGAGCGTGCCCGCCGAGGCGGCGGCCCCGGCCATGCCAGCCGAGCCGCCGGGGACCTTGAGCCTGACCTTGGTGCCTGGGGCGTAACCGTACGACGGGGTGAACGTCGCGGTGGCGCCGGAGACCGTCCAGTTGCCGGCGATCTTAGGGCTGAGCGTGGGCAGCGGCGTGGCGGGGGAGAGCGCAGAGGAGAACGTCAGCGTGATCGGCCCGCCGCCGTTGGCGTGGCGGGTACCGTCGGCGGGGGATACCGACAGCAGCGTGAGCGGCTTGGGAGCGGGAGGAGCCGGCTTGGCGACCGGCTTGGTGACCTGCTTGCCGTCACCCGCGCTGACCAGCCTCACCTGGCCCGACGCGTGGGCGGAGGTCGCGGCGAACGCGCTGCCCGCGACGATGACCGCGGCGGCGGCGCCGGCGGTCACCGCGATCAACCGGTGCCGCAGCAGCGTCACGCTGACCCGGCCCACCCCACCAGCACTCCCCAGCAACGACACTGCGCGGTCTCCTCAACGGTTAATCAGGTCCCGGTGACACCAACGGTCTTGATTCGCTAGACATCACATCGATGCTGGCCGCGGTACACCTGGATGGCGGCCGCCACCGTAAGTTTATGGTTAATGTCTATCAAATCGGGAAACTTCGCATTACGGCTATCGCTGGATCGGGGCCGGCTGCTATCGGCTGGCTGCGCCCGTGCCCCGCCGACCAGGGCATCGCCACCCTCTGGGGGGTTGCTAGCGGCCCCGTTGCGGCACCCGTCCCGTCGCATCGCGCGGCACTTCCCAGGTCAGGGCCTCTCACCCCGCGTGACTGCCCGGATAATTTTCGCTATCTACTCGATAACTGTTAAGTAACGGAGTTAGGCTGGGAACTGCGGGATAGATGAAGCGGAGGGAGCCAGCGTGACGTTGATCGAAGGGGGCTACAGCACCCGGGCTAGCGGCGCTAAGCGCGCCAAACGCCGCCGCACAGCGCGCGCGGCGGCACCGCTTCTCATTCCCCTGGCCCTCGCGCTGACGCTCGGCGTGATCCTGGCAGTCTCTTCCGGTGCGCCCACCGCGCGCGTTACCCAGCAGTCCGCGAGCACCGGCAGCGCGCACCCGTAGCCTCGCCGCGCACGCTGGCGGTCAGCGCATCCGATCGTTGTTCCGAATGCTCAAGTTGGCGCCTCGGCGAGAAGTGACTCTGCTTCGGACGGCAAATCTGAGCATTCGCCAGAACGAGTGCGTGTTTCACCGTCACCCTCCGGTCAGGCGCCGGCGGCGTCATTGCCCGCGGATGAGGTGCCGAGAGTAGCCGTGGCGCGCGGTGTCAGCCCGCGCTTCCCGCGCTTCCTGCGCCTGGCGGCGCCCGCCCGCGCGACCGCGAGGCCGAGGGCAAGCACGGTGGCGGCGACGATCGCCCACTCCGGCCAGGCGCCGGCCCGCTCGGCCGGCGTGGCGGAGGTGAGCAGCGGGACTCGCGCTTCGAGCTCCGCCTGCTGCCAGAGGCCGCTGCGCTCCATTACCTGGCCGTCCGGCGCGATGATCGCGCTGTAGCCGGTGGTGGAGGCGTACACGACCGTACGGTCGAACTCAACCGCCCGGATCCGGGCCATCGCCAGCTGCTGCCCGCTCTCCTCCGTGATCGGGCTCATCCGTTCAAACGTCGCGTCATTGCTCTGCACCGTCAGCACGTTCGCCCCCGCCGCGACCTCGGAGCGGACCAGGTCGTCGAAGGCGACCTCATAGCAGATGACGGTGCCGAGCCGGATCTGGCCGACGGGGAGCACCACGGTCTGGTGCCCGGGCGCGAAGTTGTTCGGCTGCAGCTGGGTCAGCGACGTTATCTTGCTGATCAGGCTGCGGAACGGGATGTACTCGCCGAACGGGACGAGCTGCCGCTTCAGGTACATGGCCGTCGGCCCCTTGCCCGGCTGCCAGAGCAGGGCGGCGTTGCGCTGCGGGTTCTGCAGCACCGCCCCAACGAGGATGGGGCGGTCGATGGCGGCGGCCGCGTCGGCGATCTCCCGGTAGACCGGCGGGTACTGGGTGGGGTCGATGTCGGTGGAGTTCTCTGGCCAGATCACAACATCCGGCGCGGGCCGCTGGCCGGCGGCGACGGCCCCGGCCAGCTTCTCGGTAGCCGTCGCGTGGTTGACCGTCACCACCCAGTCGCTGTTGAGCTGCGCGGCGAGCGAAGCGCGCTCGCGCGGCACATTGCCCTGGATGGCGGCGACGACCGCGGTCCTGGCGGTGGCGGGGACCGCGTCAAGCGGCAGCGCGGCGGGCAGGCACGAGACGCCCGCCGTGGCCGCGAACGCCACGGCCGCGACCGCGACCGGACGTCGCCGGCCCGCGCGGCCCTCGGTCAGCGCGCTCACCAGGACCCAGGCAAGCGTAGCCCCGGTGAGGGCGACCACGAAGGAGAGCACGGGCGGGCCGCCGATCGCCGCCCAGCCCTGCGTCGGGAGTCCCGCCTGGCTCATCGCTAGCCGGCCCCACGGGAACCCCCCCCACGGCCAGCGGTCACGGAACGCTTCGGCGGCCACCCACCAGCCGGCGACGGCGAGCGGCCACCAGCGCAGGTTGAGCAGCAGCCGCTGTGCGATGGCGAACACCGCGAAAATGAGCGCCGAGGCGATGGCGAGCGCGACCCAGGCGAACCAGGCGAGGTTGATGACCCAGGCGAGCAGCGGGAAGAAGAACGCCAGGCCAAAGGCGAATCCGACCGTGAACGCGCCGCGCAGTGAGCGTCCGTACAGCGTGACCACGAGCAGTGCCGGGCTGACGATCGCGAGCGGCCAGACGCCGGCCGGCGCGAACGCCGCGGCGAGCAGCAGGCCGCCGGCCAGCCCGGCAGGCACCGCTATGCGCAGCCGCAACAGCGGCCGTGGCGTCATGCGCGCCGTGGTGAGCTGGCCGCCGGCGGCGGCGACACCGGCGCCTGTGCCGCCCGGCTCCGCGTCGGCCTGTTCCGTGATCACCCTACGCAGGGTAGTCGGCGTCCGGCCGCGACGCGAAGCGGGCAACTTTGCTATTTATCGTGAACACGGCAATCCGTTGCGTTATATTCGGTGCTGCTCATTAAGCAGCCGGGGGCGCTGCATTGAACCCGATCAATCCTGAGGGTGGCGGCTGGGCCATCACGGGCATGGTCAGGATGAAGAGGTTCATTTTGCGTGCTTTCCGCATGTGTACCGGGGTTTGCCATGCGTGAAACGAGACTGTGTTGTGATTTGCATTCGCCATAAGGATTTTTCTGCTGGAACGCACGATGCGACGGGACTGCATGGCCGGGCCGAACGCGGCCCGCACGGGGTAACCGTCTACCTGGTACCCGGGCTGACCGCCTGCCAGCGCAGGGCGGTGATCCGACGCCTGCGGCAGGAAGCGAGCCGGTACGTCGGGCCGGCGCTGCCGCTGCCGCAGCTGGCGGTGGCGCTCGGCCTCGACCGGGTGCGGTCGGCGGCCAGGGTCACCGGGGCGATCGTCCGGCTGCATCCGGCGGTAACGCTGCTGCCGAGCGCCCTCGTCGCAGTGCTGATGACGCTGTTCGTTATCGCCTCGGCCGACGGGCCTGGCCTGCGGCCTGGGCAGGGGGCCGTGCTCGCGGACGCGGCCGTCGGCGGGCCCGGCATGCCGCAGGCGGTGACCGAGGCGGTGGTCCCCGCACGGGGCGCCGGCCGCACGGCACTTGACGCGGGTCACCGGGCCCTGCTCGCCGAGCTGGGAGCCCGGGGATCAGGCCGCACGGTGCTCCCGTATCGCCGGCCGGGTGCCTGTTGTGCCTGCTCGCCGGTGGTGGTCGGCCCGGTGCCCGTGCCGTTCCCCGGTCAGCTCCCCTGCGGGCGCTCGCCATCGGGGCTGGCGCCGTACACCGCCCACCGGCCAGACCCGCGGGCCTTCGCGACGTAGAGCGCGGCGTCGGCGTCGGCGATCAGGGACGCGGGCGCCTGTGAGCCCCCCGGGCACTCGGCGATGCCGGCGCATGCCGAGATGCAGACCAGCCCGATGTGCAACGGGATCGGGCGGCTCACCTCACCGAGGATGGCGGCCGCGAGGGCGATCATGCCGGGGATGCCCGCCGTGGCCTCGGCGACGACGACGAACTCATCGCCGCCCACGCGCCCGGCGAGCGCGCCGTAGGCGCGGGCCGTCTCGCCGATGCGGCTGGCCACCGCCACGAGCAGCTCATCACCCGCCTCGTGGCCGTACCGGTCATTGATGTCCTTGAAGCCGTCGAGGTCCAGGTAGCACAGGCCTGCCCGGGTGCCCGGGCCGGCCGCGAGTGTCACGGACAGCCGGTCGAAGACCGCGGCCCGGTTGGGCAGCCCGGTCAGCGGGTCGTGGGTGGCCTGGTACCTGAGCTGATCGCTGATGGTCCGCTGCGCGTGGAGTTCCGCCCGCATGACGGACTCCTGCTCCGCGACCGTCCGGTCCCGCAGCGCGCGCACGTAGCCGTTCGCTATCGCCTCGGTCACCGCGGCCACCCTCCGCTCCAGGTCGAAAGCGGCGGCCGCCTCGGCGGGCGCGTGCTCCCCGAGCAGCTCGGGGAGGCGCAAGATCAGCACCCGCAGCGACCGGCCGAGTACGTCCGCGCTCACGAAGTCCGCCTGCACGAGCGCCTGCCCGACGGCGGCGGCCTGGCGCGGCCGGAACGGGCGGCCGAGCAAGATCGCGAGCACCGCGGCCGACTGCGCGCCGAGGAAGGCCCGGCCGCTCGCGGCGTCCATGTGGATGCCGCCCGGATCGCCTGGCCTCTCATCTTCGCTAACGGCAAGCGCCATGAACCACAAACGGGCGAGCTGCGCCGCTGGGGCGGCGACGACAGCGGACGGTGTCATGATTGCCGTCTCTGCCATGAATGTGCTCCTGTTCGGAACCAACTGGACCAGCGTGCAATCGAACTTCTGCGTCACTATAGGCGATGTAACCAATACAAGTAGTGCTTATTCCAATATTCTGTGATCGCTCGCTCGCTCTGAGTCGCGCGTCCGGGGGGTCGTCCCCCCAGGCGATAACCGCCTGTCCGGATAATCTCCGGCGCACGGGTAACTGTCTGTCCAGGTAATGTTGGTCGCGGTAACGGTGACCTCATGTTCTGCGGGACGGCAGGTAACTTACATGTCCAGTACAGACGGCGGGAACGTGGCGGACGAGTCCGCCGCACGCGAGGCGGCCGAGGTCGCCGTCGAACTGTCGGAGGATGAGGGCCGCGTGGACTCCAGGCGGGCGGCCGGGCGGCTGCGGGCCGTCAGGGACCGGGCCGCGGCGGCGCTGACGGGTGCCGCGGTAAGCGCTCGCCGGGGTGCGGATACCGCGGCGCGTCGCAGCGCGGCGACCGCCCGCCGCGGCGGTCGCACGGCAGGCCGCGGCGTGGCGGCCGGGCTGAACTGGCTGACCGCTCAGGTGGTGGCGATGGGGCCGCGGCTGCGCATCCGCGACCAGGCGACGCTGCGCGCGCGGTTCCCTGGCAAGTCGGACGACGAGATCGCGCAGCTGCTTGTCGAGCGGGCGGCGCGGGCCGCGGCGACCGTCGGGGGCACGACGGGCGCCTGGGCCGCGCTGCCCGCGCTGCCCGCGTTTCCCGCGGAGGTCGCGGCGGAGACGCTCGCGGTCGTTGGCATCGAGGTCAAGCTGGTCGCCGAACTGCATGAGATCTACGGCATGCCCGCTCAAGGCGGCGCGACGCAGCGCGCGCGGGCCTACCTCGGCTCATGGGCGGCCCGCCGTGGCGTTTACCAGGTGGACGAGGGCCTGCTGCTCATAGCGGGATCGCCGCTCGCCAGGCAGCTGGCCCGGCGGCTTGCCTGGCGCGTCCGCCGGTCGGCGTTCTCGCTCGCCCCGTTGTTTACCGGCGCGGTCGCCGGGGCGATAATCAACCGGCGGGAGACGCGGCGGCTCGGTCATCAGATCCGTGACGAGCTGCGTCAGCGCCGCACGACGGTTACCGCGACGGTGATCCGCTAGGAGCGGAAACGGCCGTATCACCAGGCTCAAGCGCTCAGCACGACCGGTTGGGGGTGGGCACGGTGACGCACGCGGCGCCCGGCTTGCGGTACTCCAGCGGCCCGGGACGGTGGGTGATCGCGGCCACGGTCCTCGGGTCCGGCATGGCCGCCCTCGACGCCACCGTCGTGGGCATCGCGCTGCCCGCGATCGCCCGGGACTTCCGCGCCTCCGTGGCCAGCATGCAGTGGGTCGTCGACGGCTACACGCTAACGCTGGCTGGCCTGCTGCTACTCGGCGGCGCGCTCGGTGACGTGCACGGCAGGCGGAAGGTCTTCGCGATCGGCACGGTGTGGTTCGCGCTCGCGTCGCTCGCCTGCGGCCTGGCTCCGGACACCGGGTTCCTGATCGCGGCCCGGGCGATGCAGGGGGTGGGCGCCGCGCTGCTGACCCCCGGCAGCCTCTCGATCATCCAGGCGTCGTTCGCGCCGGACGACCGCTCGAAGGCCATCGGCGCCTGGTCGGGGCTTGGCGGGGTCGCCACCGCCATAGGGCCGTTCCTCGGCGGCTGGCTGATCGCGGCCGTGTCCTGGCGGCTGATCTTCTTCATTAACCTGCCGCTCGCCGTCGCCGTCATGGTCATCGCGATCCGGCACGTGCCGGAGTCGCGCGCCCCCGGTCCCGCCCCGCCGCTCGACGCGGCCGGCGCGATCACGATCAGCCTGGCGCTCGCGGGCCTGACCTATGGCCTGATCGCGGCCTCGACGGACGGCTGGACGTCGCCGCGCGTGCTCACCAGCCTGCTCGCGGGCGCTGCCCTGTTCACGTCCTTCATCCTCATCGAGGCGCGCGGCCGTCACCCCATGCTGCCGCTCGGGGTGTTCCGGTCCCGCCAGTTCAGCGCCGCGAACGCGGTCACCTTCGTCGTGTACGGCGCACTCGGCGGCGCGCTGTTCCTGGTGCCCGTGGTCCTCCAGGAGGTCTGCGGCTACAGCCCGCTCGAGGCTGGGATGGCCTTGCTGCCGCTCACCGTCATCATGCTCGCCCTGTCGGCGCGCTCGGCCGCGCTCGCCTCCCGGATCGGCCCGCGGCTCCAGATGACCGTCGGGCCGCTGCTCATCGGCGCGGGGATGGCGCTCTTCACCCGGGTGCACGGCAGCGGGGACTACCTGACCCAGGTGCTGCCCGCTGTTTTGGTGCTCGGGCTCGGGCTCGCGGCCAACGTGGCACCGCTCACCGCCACCGCGCTGTCGGCCGCGCCCGCGGAGCACTCCGGCATCGCGTCGGCGGTCAACAACGACGTGGCGCGGACCGCGAGCCTCATCGCGGTCGCCGTGCTCCCCGCGCTGGCCGGCATCACGGGCGACGTCTACCTGCACCCGGCCGCGCTGACCCGTGGCTTCCACATGGCGATGCTGATCGCCGCGGTGGCGGTGGCCGCCGGCGGCGTCCTGGCCTTCGCGACCATCCGCAACCCGCCGCGTCGGTCGGCCGAGGCAGCGGTCGAGGACAAGGAATCGCTCAACTGCGCGCACTGCGCCCTGGACGCGCCGCCGCTGCGGTCGGTGCCGAGGAACCAGTGAGGGTCATGGCGTGCGGTGCCGGAGTAGGCCTTCGAACTCTTTCTTCCTGAAGTTCCGGTCACGTGGACTCTGAATGGCAGAGTCAGGAAGAAAGAGCTCGCTCGTTCTGCCTGCTTGCCCTAGGCGCGGGGACTACCCGCCGCAGGGCGATAACCTCAGCAGGGGAAGACGGCACGGTCCGCGGAGGGATGGATCATGACAGCGGATGAGACGCAGGCCACCGAGGCAGTGCGGGCGGCCGCGCAGGCGGCTCGCGCCGCGGCGCCCAGCCTGGCCAGCGCCCCGGACGGCGCGATTGACGCCGCGCTCGGCGCGATGGCGCGCGCCCTGGAGGACGCCGCGCCCGCGGTGCTCGCCGCCAATGCCGACGACATGCGGGCGGCGGAGGACGGCGGGCTGCCCGCGGGGGTACGCGACCGGCTCCGGCTGGACGGCGGCCGGCTGAAGGCCATGGCCGAGCAGCTCGAGATCCTGGCCGACGTCGCACCGGAGCCGGCCGCGCGCAAGATCAGGGACCTGCCTGGCGGCCTGGTGCTCTCCGAGCGCCGCCGCCCGGTCGGCGTGATCGGCGCGAACTTCGAGGCCCGGCCGAACGTCGTGGTCGACATCGCCTCCCAGCTCGTCAAGTCGCGCAACGCGGGCGTGCTGCGCACCGGGAGCGCGGCGCTGCGCTCCGCGATCGCGCTCGCCGACGAGGTGATCGCACCCTCGCTGGCCAGGGCGGGGCTTGACCCGGCCGCGATCCAGCTGGTGCGGGTGCCTGGACAGGCTGCCGCCTACGCGCTGGTCGGTGAGCCCAGGCTGGTACCGCTGGTTATCCTCCGCGGCAGCGGTGACTCCACCAGGGCGCTCGCCGCTGCGGGCGCGGCGCACGGGGTCCGCACGCTCGCGCACGCCGACGGCGGCGGGGTGCTCTACATTCACTCGTCCGCAGAACGTGCGGCGGCTTCGTCGCTGATCGCGAACAGCCTTGACCGGCTCGGCGTGTGCAACCGGCTTAACCTGCTGCTCATCGACGAGCAGCTGTGGGACGCGTGGCTGCCGGAGGTCAGCGGTCAGCTGACCGGGCTCGGCATCAAGGCGTCGCTCCCGCCGCACGACCACCCGCTCGGCTACGAGTGGGCGCTCGACTCCGCGAACGAGGCCACGGTCACCATCGCGCCGGCCAGCGGTCCCGCGCAGGCGGCCGCGATCGCCAACGAGCAGACCTCCGGCCTGGCGGCGGGCATCGCCGCCGCCGACGCCGGGGCGGCCGAGGAGTTCCTCGGCGCCTACACGGGCACTGGCGCCTTCTGGAACGCGACGACCAGGCTGCTCGACGGGTTCAAGCTGTTCGAGGTGCCGGAGACGGGAATCAACCTGGACGCGGTGCCCGGCCCGCGCGGTCCGGTCACCTTCCGCGACCTGTCGCTGCGCCAGTTCGTCGTGATGCCGGCGTAGCCACCGCCGCTGACCTTACATGTTTGGTGTGTTTGGATCTTTGGCTGCGCGAGGGCAGCCTGTGTACCGATACTCAGCATGTGGTGGGCGACGACTTCGCACGGGTGCTTGCGGACGCCCAGGGCGGCAGCGAAGATCAGTTCGCCGTCCTGTGGCGAGATGCGAATCCCGCCCTCCTTCGCTACCTGCGCACTCTGGCCCCGGAAGGGGCAGACGACATCGCCGCGGAAACCTGGGTCTACGTGGTCCGCGGGCTGCCGCGGTTCACCGGGGACGAGGCGGCCTGGCGGGCTTGGCTGTTCACCACGGCACGGCGGCGCCTGCTCGACCAGGCAAGGATGCGCAGGCGGCACCCGGCGGAGCCGCTGGACGAGGTCGCCCCGGCCGAGCTGCCGCGGACGCCCGACACGGCCCAGATCGCGCTCGACAACCTCGCCACGGAGGCCGCCGTGGCGATGGTCGCCCAGCTGCCGCCGCTACAGGCCGATGTGATCATGCTGCGGGTCGTGGCGGGGCTGGATACCGATGTGGTCGCCGGCATACTCGGGAAGACGCCCGGTAACGTCCGGGTGATGGCCCACCGCGGACTCAAAAGGCTGGAGGCAATGCTGGGGCCCGCGGGCGTCACCTCGCGGGCAGGTGTAACGCTTTGAGCGATTTTGGCGTTCCGGACGATGAAATGCCAGACAGCCAGCTGCCGGTCCAGGGCCCCGCGTCGCAGCGCGAGCGAGACCTTGATGCACTGCTGTCCGGTGAGGCCGGCTACCCTGCCGTGGTGCTCGGGCCGGTGGCAGGTGCCCTTGCCGCGCTGCGCGCCGCACCCACGCCTGACGAACTTTACGGCGAAGAGGCGGCGCGGGCGGCGTTCCGCCGCTTCATGCTGCCCGTCGCCGGCGTGGCCGGCGATGCGGACGTGTGGGCCCCGCCTCCTCCGGTTCCGGCCCAGTTCCACCAGGTAGCCGTAGCTGGCGCGGGACGTCCGGACGGGCAAGGCGCGACGGTCGTGCTCCCGCGGGCGGTGCCTCGCGGGCCACGGCACGCACGGCCGCGGCGGCCCGTACGGTGGACCGGGCGCTATCGGGTCATGGCGGCCGCCTGCGGCGGCGCCGCGGCGGTGATCATCGGTGTGGCGGCGTTCGCGGGCGCGTTCTCCGGGCCGGGCGAGCAGCCGGGACGATCAGGGCTGCGGCCGAGCCTGCCGTCGAGCAGCGCAAGCAGCCAGCGCGCGACAACGTCGGTACTTGGCACGGCGACCGCCCGTCCGACGCCCCGGCCCTCCCCGGTCAACCCGGACGCGCTGTGCCACCAGTTCATGGACTCCTTCATGCGCCCGGAGCCGCCCGGGAACCAGTCCACGGAAGACGCTGTCGTACAGCAGCTGAGCAAGCTGGCCGGCGGTCGACTGCAGGTCATCGAATACTGCGCCAGGGAACTCGGCAGGGATTCGGCGCACGGGCACGACCCGCGCCTGCCGGGCGGGGCTGGAGCTCCTGCTGCCGGTGACCAGCCGGGCCGGGGCGGGTTCGGCGGGCCCGGCGCGCGACCGGGATCCCGGGGACACTAGGTCCCTGCCGGCAGGGTCGTTCAGGGCTGGTCAGACAGCGCGGTGACGATAGCGGCGCACGCCTCCTCGAAGGTCGCGCGCTGGGCGTCGCTCAGCCGGTCGAAGACCAGTCCGCGCACCGTCGCGACGTGCCGGGGCGCGGCGGCGGCGATGGCCTCGGCGCCGGCCGGGGTGAGTTCCACGTAGGCGCCGCGGCCGTCCGCGCTGCACTCCCTGCGCAGCACGAGACCGCGGCGTTCCATCCTGGTCAGCTGATGGGACAGGCGGCTCTGCTCCCAGTTCAGCGACTCGCAGACCTGGAACGGGCGGAGCCGGTGCCCCGGGGCCTCGCTCAGCTGCACGAGCACCTCGTACTCGGGCAGCGTCAGCCCGCAGTCCTGCTGCAGCTGCCGGTTGAGCGCGGCCGGAAGCAGCGAGCTCATCTGCAGGTACGTCCGCCACGCCCGTTGCTCGTCACCGCTGAGCCACCCCTCGGTCATGCGGCCAGCATAGCGCCACGATTAATGACGGGTCATGTACCGCGCTCAGCCCGGTCGCTGGCGGCCGCTCGGCGGCCGTTGCGGCGCCACCGCCGTCATGGCCTGGCGGCGCGGGCCCGACCAGGGCGCCGGGACCGCGTCGATCGCCGCGGCGATCCAGTAGGCCGCGCTCTCGTAGTTGACCCGCCAGCCGACGAAGTCCGGCCAGGCCTCCGCCGGCTTGCGGGACATCGGGAATTCGACCTGGTCCATCCGGGCGATGGCATCGAGGAACTCCTGGTAGGTCAGGGTGATCCCGCTCTCCGGGTCGGCCTCGTCGGGAATGTCCATGCCCATCGCCCGGGCGACCCTGGTCAGGCAGGTGAACCCGCTGCGGAGGAAGAGCCTGGCCGGCACGGTAGGCGCCTGGTCCGGCGCGAGCGCAAGGATGAGCGCGGCCGAGTCGAGCATGGCGAGCAGCGAGATCACCCACGACGAGTACGGCTGCGGCGAGCGGAAGCGAACGAGCGGCAGGTACGTCGTGTGGCTCTCCGCGACATCGGCCGCCCAGCGCTCCCACTGCTGGTAGAGCTCGGGCAGCGTGTTGAGCGTGGACACGCCGGAGCCGAGGGCGTAGTACTGGCGAGCGAGCAGTTCCGGTCCGAAGCTCGGCACGCCGGCCCGTGAATTGAGCAGCGCCACGTCGGTCTCCCGCCGGTTGAACGCGGCGTACAGCGTCGGCAGGTAGCCGATCTGGAGCGCGACCACGACCATCCCGGTGGCCGCCGCGATGAAGACGACCACGGCAGGCCCGGTGCCCGCCGGCTCGGCGAAGCCGAGGGTGAAGACCGATGAGCCGGCATCGGTCAGCGCCCCGGTGATGCTACGGCCCTGGGCTGGCCAGAGCATCAGGGTGTACCCGGCGAGGAAGATGGCGAGCCATGCCCCGAGCTGGGCCACGACGACGGCCGCCGCCTGGGTAGCAAGAATCCGGTCGCGGCGCACCCAGTCGGAGACCGGCCGGGTCACCGCCATGTAGGCGGCGACCACCAGGCGGTCAACCATCCGGGTCAGCCAGGAGCCGACAGGCCGCGGCACGATCAGCGTGCCGATCACGGACTGCCATCCGGTCAGCACGAGCAGGATGCCAACGGCCGCCGCGACCCACCGCGCGGTAAGCGGAACGACCATGGACCGGAAACTAGCAGTCTGAGTGCGTCGGCTGGTAACCGGACGGTGCGGGACCGATCAGGTAGCCCGCGCCCTGCGGCACCAGGTAGAAGTTAAGCGTCCAGGCGTTGCAGGCGCTGTGGTCCACGCTCTGCGCGGGTGACTGGTGGCTGGTGAACGTCACGGTCGCGACCAGGCCGGCGCTTCCGTCGCTGGCCAGCGACGTCAGCGTCATGCCCGAGTCGGTCGTCGTCGAGTAGCCGGATTCGAAGGTCGACTGGGACTGCTTCGCCGACTGCGCCGGGTTGAGCGTGCTCGCGTATTCCGCGTAGTCACGGGTGTTGATCCCATGGAAGTAGTGGCTGAGCAGCGTCTCCACCTGCGGCTCGGCGGCGCTCGAGGTCACGCCCGGCCCGATGGTCACCAGGCTGGGCGCCGGGGACGCAGTCTGGCTGCCGGCCTGCTTCGGGCTCCCGGCCGATGATGAGCCGCCGCTCGCGGGCGTGGTGCTCCCCGTGCTCGGCTGAGTGGGCGACTGGGCGGAATGCTTGCCGAGCGAGTTGGCGAGCGCGTACGCACCGCCGCCGGCCGCGAGCACCACGATGGCCGCGAATGCGATGAACAGGCCGCGGCCGCGCGTGGAAGGGCCAGCAGCCGGCGGAACCGGCTGGTAGGGCGGTGCGGGCGGGTAGGGCGGGTTATTGGGCGGGTAGGGAGGGTTACTGGAAGCAGCCTGGTGAGGTGGCGGGAACCCGGCCGGCCGGGTAGGCGGGGAGTACACCGTCTGGGTGGGCTGCCAGGTCCCGTCGGCGTCGGCGGGGGCGGGTCCCTGGGACCCGCCGGGCCGCTGCGGCTGGTACCAGCCCGCGAACGGGTCAGGCTCAGCGGCGGGCTGATCACGGCGTGCGGCGCCGAAGACCGGATCGGCGCGGGTCGCGTCGGCCGGCGGACCCGGGCGCGGCTGGTCAGCGGTGGCCGCCTCCTGGCCATCGCGGGCGTCAGTGAATTCCGCCCCGCAGCCGTCGCAGAACCGCTCGGTGCCGGTCCGCTGCCGGCCGCACGTGGCGCAGTAGCTGCTCATGACTGCCCGTCCGTTTCCGTGGCGACGCGCCTGACCCTTGACTGACCTTACCTGCCGGCCCGCCCACGGCGTGAGCGCTCTGCGAACGGCGGGCCGCGGCGTTGGCCGGCCATGAAAAAGACCTTGGATCGCCGCCCCCGTAGGGCTTGGCGATCCAAGGTCTGTGCCGCTGTCGTGCTGGCGGCTTACCGGTCGTGCCGGTGCGACCGGCGGGAAAGGATGATGACCGCGGCGACGATGAAGAACGCCCAGACGAGCGGCTGAAAGAAGAACAGGCTGGTGAAGGCGTGCCAGGCGACATTCGCGCAGATGAAGATCAGCGCGAGCAGCAGCAGCGGGCGGACGATCCCGCCGCCGCCGCGCCGCCGGCGCATCTGATAGGGAGCGGACGGCGCGACTGGTCCCCGCGGACCGCCCGCTCCCGTCTCCGTCTCCGTTTCCGGCAGGTCGTCGAACAGCCCCGACAGGTCGCCGCGGGTCTTGGCCGCCATCGTCCGGCCGACCCGCTCGTCGAACTCGGCCTGGTCGAGCCGGCCGTCGGCGTAGTGCTGGCCGAGGAGTTCGGCGACCGCGTTGCGCTCGGCGTCAGAGACGCGGATGTGCTGATCGGAGTAGCGGATGCGGCGGGTCCACTGCTGGGTGGAGGACGGTGACATCGGAGAATTCTCCTATCGGATGCCGTCGAAAAGCGAGCCGGCGATGGACTGGTCGGTGCCCTCTTCCGGAATCAGCAGCAGGCAGGCCAGGTAGGCAGGGATGCCGGCGCCGCCGAGGAAGGTGAACACGGCGAAGGCGACGCGGACGATCGTGACGTCTACCGCGAGGTAGTCCGCGATGCCCGCGCACACGCCGGCCAGCATGCGCCCGTGGTAGGCGCGTCGAAGCGGAGGCCGGCCAACCGGGCCGGCCGGGATCTGGGTGGTGTCCCCGGACTGTGACTGGGTGGTGTCCCCGAAAGTGCTCATGGCATAAGTCTTCGTCACGACGCGCCCCTTGGGTATCGGGATGTGCCCTGGCCCGACCCTGACCCCCGGCGCCCGTACCCTGAGAGGGGTAAGGCAATATCCGGGGTATGCCCTGATGCCCGGATGGGGTTCGGCGGGTGATCATGGATAGGTGCAGGAACCGACACAGCAGCCGTGGCCGCCGTTCCGCTTCGCCAGCGGGCCGGGCGGACCGGGCATGAATGACGACCCGCACTGGCACGGCCCCGGCTGGCAGGGCCCCCGACCTGGCCCTGGCCCTGGCCCCGGCCCCGGCCCCGGCCCCGGCCCCGGCCCCGGCCCCGGCCCCGGCTGGCAAGGGCAGCCGCCGCGGCACGGCGACATGCCTGACTGGGTCGTCCGCCGCGCCAGGCACTGGCGTCAGCGCGGTGACGGCGAGCCGCTGCGCCGTCACCCGGAGGACCGGCTGGCCGGCGGCATCGCGTCCGGTCTCGGGGCGTGGCGCGGGTTCAGCCCGACCACGGTGCGGATCGCGCTCGCCGTGGCCGCGCTGATCAGCGACGGCTGGGCAGTGCCGTTCTACGTGCTCGGCTGGCTGCTGATCCCGGCCAAGGGCGATGAGATCACGATCGCGCAGCGGGCCAGGCACGACTCCCGCGGCGTGGTGCTCGCCCTGGCCCTGGCGTCGCTGCTCGCCGTGTTCCTCTTCCTCGCCGGGGCGCTGAACGACGCCGGCCTGGCGACCTTCGCCTGGCCGCAGGTGTTCAGCATCGCCGGCCTGACGCTCATCTGGCGCAACGCGCCCGAGGACGAGCGGGCGGCGATGCACCGCCTGGTGCAGCCGCTTGAGAGCCTCACCGCCAGCGGGGCGGCGACTTCCCGGCGGGCCACCAGGCTCCGCGTCGCCGGGGCGGCGGTGCTGCTCGCCGTGGGGCTCGGCTGGCTGTTCAGCCTGCACGGCGGCATCTCCCTGCTCGCGCCGCTCGGCGGCTTCCTGTTCGTGGCGGCCGGGATCGTGCTGCTGCTCGGACCCTGGTGGCTGCGGATCGCCCGCGACCTGATGGTCGAGCGGCAGGCGCGGGCCCGGGCCGAGGAACGGGCCGATATCGCGGCGCGGGTGCACGACTCGGTGCTGCAGACGCTCGCGCTCATCCAGCGCCGCTCCGACGACCCGCAGGCGGTCGTCCAGATCGCCCGGGCGCAGGAGCGCGAGCTGCGCTCCTGGCTGTTCGAGGGGCGCGCACCGGGGGACGCCGACGTCTCCTCGTTCGCCGAGGGGATCCGCCAGATCCAGCGGGACGTCGAGGCCCGGCACGGCGTCCCCGTCGAGGTGGTGACCGTCGGCGACTGCCCGCTCGACGAGCACCTGAGCGCGTTGCTGGCCGCGGGCCGGGAGGCGACCGTCAACGCGGCCAAGTGGTCGGGCGCCGCGGTGATCTCCGTGTTCGCTGAGGTCGAGCCGGATAGTGTCAGCATCGCCGTCCGTGACCGCGGCAAGGGCTTCGACCCGGCCGCGGTGCCAGGCGACAGGAAGGGCGTCGCGGAGTCGATCCGCGGCCGGATGAGCAGGCACGGCGGCGAGGCGATCGTGCAGTCGGCGCCTGGGGAGGGCACCAAGGTGACACTGACAATGGCACGGGCGGCCGCCGGGCCCGCGGCGCAGGCCCCGTGGTCCGAGGGACGGCCGTCCGAGGGACAGCGGCGATGAGCGACGAGGCCGCGACCGGGCTGGCCGGCGCGCCCCGCGTGGTGCTCGTCGACGATCATGGCCTGTTCCGCTCCGGCGTTCGCGCCGAGCTCGGCACGCGGGTGCAGGTGGTGGGCGAGGCCGAGGACGTCGCCCCGGCCATCGAGCTGATCGGGCGGGTCCTGCCCGACGTGGTGCTCCTCGACGTGCACCTCCCGGGTGGCGGCGGGCACGCCGTCATTTCCGAGGTCAAGCGAGACCATCCCGACGTGAAGTTCCTCGCGCTTTCCGCATCGGACGCGCCGGAGGACGTGATCGCGGTGATCCGGGCGGGCGCGCGGGGCTACGTCACCAAGACGATCTCCACCGCCGACCTGGCGGACGCGATCAAGCGGGTCGCGGACGGCGACGCCGTATTCTCGCACCGGCTGGCCGGCTTCGTCCTCGATGCCTTCGCCTCGGTGCCAGGCACGGACGCCGTAAAGCCCTCGTTCGACCCGGAGCTTGACCAGCTGACCACGCGGGAGCGCGAGGTGCTCCGGCTGATCGCCCAGGGCTACACGTACAAGGAGGTCGCCCGCGAGCTGTTCATCTCAACCAAGACCGTGGAGAGCCACGTCTCCTCGGTGCTGCGCAAGCTGCAGCTCTCCTCCCGGCATCAGCTCACCCGCTGGGCGACCGAACGGAGGCTCACCTAGGCCACCCGCCTAAGCTGGCGCCTTAGCGGCGGCGCATCGACTACGGCGTCCTCTCGCTGGCCTGTGCCGGCGTGGCGCGTAAGCCCTGAGTCCGGGGCTCCCGGCCCCAGGTGCGCTGCGTGACGGGCAGCCCGGCCAGACCGCGGGCGATCCGCTCGCGGCTGACGTCGTCCCCCTGCGCGCGTATCGCCTCGGTCAGCGCGGCCGCGTGCGACCTGACGTGCAGCCGCCAGGCGCGCGTCGCGGTGACGGACGCGGACACGGACGGCGGCTCGATGGCGAGAATCCGGGTCACGTAGTGCTCGAGCAGCGTGCCGAGCGGGCCGCGAGAGCCGCGGACGCGCAGCGCCAGGATCTTCTGCAGGTCGAAGAGCCGCTCGGTGTCCGCTGAGGCGATCACCCGCCGCGGCAGGTCCCAGGCCGAGCTGGTGAGCCAGCGCGGATTGGCCGAGCCGTCGGCGTTCAGCGCGGGCACGATGTAGGCAGGCCGCGCGCCGGGCGCGCGTTGCCACGCCCGCAGCTCGTCGCGACGCAGCGAGGCGAACGCCCGGCTGTCCAGCTGCAGCTGGCACTTGGCCCACAGGTACTCCTCGAGGAACCGCGCGTTCTGCGGCCAGCCGAGCTCGTCGAGGGCGTCAAGGACGACCTCCCTGATGGGCGGTCCCGGCCTGGCGGCCCGCAGGCCGGCGCTCGCAGTGCGGCGTAGCTCGTCGATCAGCTCCGCGCGCCGCTGCTCAAGCCGGCCGAGCATGCGGGCCTGAGCCACGAGTTCCGCAACGGGAACGTCGCCGTCGCGCGCGTCTTCAGCAAGCCTGCGGGCAAGCTTGAGGGTTTCCTCAAGTGCGAGGGCAAGATCGTCACGTACGGCAGTCACGCTCACGGCGAGGACTGTACCCGCATCCATGCGGGGTATCCATGGCGGCCATGCGGTTGACGCATGGATTACTGGGTACCGAATCACATCACGGGGAATTCGCCAACAACACAGGGGGACCGCCAAGGAGGTGTCGTCGTGCCAGCGACAGCCACAGGGAAGCCTTCCTATTCTGTTCTTGGTCCCGCCGAGGGGCTGACGGGCAGACGGCTCCGCAAGGCGAGCTTCCGCTGGCGGTTTCCCGAGCGAACGCTGCACGTGGTTGACATCGAGAACCTGGCGGGCGCCGCGCTCCCCAGCCTCGCCCTGGTCAGCGAGGTGCAGCTGAAATACCTCGCTTGCCTTAGGTTCGGTGCGGACGACCAGGTGGTGCTCGCCGCGAGCCACCTTGCCCTGCTGAACGCGGGCCTCGGCTGGCCGCACGCCAGGTACCGGGTCAGGTCGGGGAGGGACGGCGCCGACCTCGAGCTCATCGACGTGCTTGAGCACGAGAACGTCGCCACCCGGTTCAGTCACGTGGTGATCGGGTCGGGTGACGGCCGGTTCGGCGGGGCAGCGGCCAGCCTCGTGGAGCGCGGCGTGCGGATCACTGTGGTGAGCCGCCGCGGCAGCCTGTCGCCGGGCCTGGCCCGGGTCGCGGGCGACGTGATCTACCTCGACGGGCCGCTTAGCGCCGCCGCGTAGCACCAGCCGCTACGGGCGGACGGCCCCGTCCGCGCTGCCCGCGTACCACGAGGTGGACTCGAGGATCTTCTCCACGACCGCGCCGGTGTGCGGCGCGTCGACGACGTAACCGCCGCCGACGTAGATCGAGACGTGGCTCTCGCCGTTGTACAGGATCAGGTCACCCGGCTGGAGGTCGGACATCGGGATGTGCGGCAGGCTCGCCCACTGGTCGTAGGTGGTTCGCGGGATGGAGACGCCGGCCGCCCCCCAGGCGGCCTGGACAAGCCCGGAGCAGTCGTAGGAACCCGGGCCGGTGGCGCCCCACAGGTACGGCTTGCCGATCTGCGCGTAGGCGAAGGCGACCGCGTTGTCGGCCTGGCTGGACGTTGGCCCCGTGTAGGCGATCGGCGTGCTGGTGACCGCGCTCGATGTGGTGCTGCCGCCGACGGTCTGGGCCTCCACCGCGGCCTGCTGCTGTGCGGTGAGGTTCTTGAGCAGGGATGTCTGGGTGTCGAGCAGCTTGGTCATTGATGTCCGCTGCGAGGCGTACTGCGCCTCAAGCTGCGCGACGCCGTCTGCCGTGCGCTGCCGCTGCTGCTTGATGGTGGTTAGCTCGTTGGCCAGGGTGAGGAACTGCTGAGCTTCCTCGTTGTGCGTGCCCTCGACCTGGAGGAGCAGCGAGGCCTGGCCAAGCACCGAGGACGGGTCGCCCGAGGTGAGCAGGCCGAGGATCGACGTCTGGCCGGAGTTCTCGTACTGGGTCACGGCGATTGCCGCGAGCGTGGCGCTGGCCGTGTCGTACTGCTGCTGCGCGTTGTCCGACTGCTTGGTCACCTGGGCGAGGCGGGCCTTCGCGGTCGCGAGCTGCTGCCCGGCCGCGTCGTACTCCTGGCCGATCTTGTCGACCTTGCCCTGGAGGGCGTTGACCTCTTTCTGCACCTGGCTGATCGTCGGCGCGGGAGCGGCTCCGGCGCCCGGAGCTCCGGAGTAGACGGCAATACCGCCCGCGGTCGCGAGCACGGTCATCAGGACCGCCGCCCGCCGCACTGGTTTTCGGCTTTCAAGGCGTTCGGCCACGAGGCTGTCACGCTCCGTTCTTCACTCACTCGCGTCTCCATCGGAGACCCTGGAACACGCTAGTGAAGGTTACAGAGTCATCTCAACCGCTTCGCGAAAACCTCACAAAAGTATTACGGATTAACGCTGGTCTATGTCTGTCTGTGCGACACCTTCCGAACCTGTCGGAAGTCATCGGATTCGCTGGGCCGGCCCGTGGCCTTACCGTCGCCGCGGGGCCGGGCCGGCGGCGGCGGCGTCAGGAGTTCCGGATCAGGAAGTCCATCGTCCGCGCGTTGAACTCCGCGACGTTCTCGTAGATCGGCGCGTGCGAGCAGCCCTCGAAGATGACAAGCTCCGCGCCGCTGATCGCCTCGGTGAGCGGGCCCGCGAAGCGAACCGAGGTCGCGGCGTCGTACTGACCGAAGGTGATCTGAGTCGGCGCCTCGATGAGGCCGAGCGCGGCGGTCACGTCGTGCGCGAGCACGGCATCCGACTGTCGGAGGAAGGCGTCCACCGGCGGCATCGGGCGGCTGCGCACGAAGGCGGCGAGTGAGTCGATGTACTCCGGCTTCGCGGCGTACAACTCCGGGGTGAAGCACCAGGGGAAGATGCCTTGGATCACCATCTCGGTGGTGCTGTCGAGCGCCTTCGCCATGGTCCGCCAGCTCTCGACGACAACCCGGAGGTACGGGTCCGTCGCCGTCCAGGCGCTGTGCAGCGAGAGGGACCGCACGAGCGATGGGTGCTTCGCCGCCAGCCACATGCCGGTCGCGGCCCCGAGGGAGAGTCCGGAGACATGAGCGCTCGGGATGCCGGCCGCGCGCATGAACGCGGCGACATCGTCGGCGAACAACTCGGTGCTGTACGTGCCCCCCGGCTTCCCGGAAAGCCCGGCGCCCCGCAGGTCCACCGTGTAGCAGGTGAAACGTTTGGCGTAGTCGGCCACCTGAAACGCGTAGCACGCCTGGTCGGCAGCCAGGTAGGGAATGAGGACAAGCGGCTCGCCCTCGCCCTGGACCTCGTAGTAGACCTCGATGTTGTTCGCCTGAACGTGCGGCACCGTCGCCTCCCTGCCCGCCCGGCGGCGCCATTGCCGCCGGATGTGTGTATCGACATAATTGCCGCACGGCTCGGCCGTTCGCTACCCCCGTGCCCTTTCCTGGCTGGCCGGCTCCGGCGCCGCAACGGCCTGCTTCGACGCTTGCTGTGTAATCGTCTGAGCACCGTGGCGGCCCGGCTAGGCGTCGGCCGGCGAACGAAGATTTCGAAAAAGTTAAAATCTAGTTCAGAAATCGATCCCGCCGCAGGTGGCCGACCGCGACGCCGGGTATCCCCTATACTGCCCGAGTGATTAATAAACGTCGGATTGCTGTGGTGTTGCCGGCTTATAACGCGGAGGCGACGCTTTCTCGCACCGTGGCCGAGCTTGACCGCGAGGTTATCGACGAGGTGGTGCTCGTTGATGACGCGAGCAAGGACGGGACTG
>Ga0265338_10000479_pt1 | contig 71329 bp, 59 predicted proteins | sample 42126metaG_FD_193579 | JGI IMG/M metagenome (GOLD analysis project Ga0265338, IMG submission 193579) | Rhizosphere microbial communities from Carex aquatilis grown in University of Washington, Seatle, WA, United States - 4-21-26 metaG | ecosystem: Host-associated > Plants > Roots > Rhizosphere...
GGCTTCACGCTGGGCATGAGTTCGTCCGCCGCGCAATTCCAGGCAACGGCATCGAGCATTCCAGCGTCGCTGATGCCGATCACCGGCGTCATCAGTTTCTCCGAGACTATCCTGACCTGGCAGAACCTTGTCGTGCTGATCGTCGTTACTGCCGTATCGGCGACCGTCTGTTATTTCACTGCGCCTTCGGATCTTGCCTGCAAGACAGCCCAAGACTTGGGGGTATCGCTCGACCGCGACCTGCTCAAGCCCGCCGTGCGCAGCCGCCCCGGCGACTTTCTCGAATTCAGTCCGATACTGACTTTGCTCATCGTGGCGATCTCCGCGGGTTGGCTATGGGACACATTCAAATCGGGTAATCCGCTCGTCACGTTATCGGCGCTGAATACCTACAACTTCGTCTTTCTATTACTAGGTGCCCTGCTGCATTGGCGGCCGCGCAGCTTCATCGACAGCTTTTTCCGCGCGATGCCCAGCGTGTCTGGCGTACTACTGCAGTTTCCGTTCTACGGCGGCATCGGCTACATGCTCACACGCGCCAGCAATCTTCAACATCAAAGCTTGTCCGATGCCATCGCCCACTGGTTCGTCGGCTTCGCCAGTAACTCCGGGGTGTTTTCGTTCCTGGTCTCGTTGTATTCGAGCTTTCTCGGGTTCTTTATTCCGTCGGCTGGAGGTAAATGGGTCATCGAAGCGCCTTACATCATGAAGGCCGCCAACGATATCGGCGCGCATCTGGGCTGGACAGTGATGGTCTACAACATTGCCGAGACCTTGCCAAATTTTATCAACCCCTTCTGGATGCTGCCCTTGCTCGGGATTCTCGGTGTGAAGTCCAAGGATTTGATCGGTTATACGTCGATGCAGTTCGTGGTGCATTTCCCCATCGTGCTGACCGTGGCCGCGGCGTTGATGCTGACGTTCAACTATCACGCACCCGTTATTCCAGCGCCCTAACGTTCGCCGTGGCGTTGAACGCGAAGTTTGAGCGCCACTACTTGTTGGCTAGGGATTGCCGAAATTTCGTTGTCGAGCCTAAAAACAAGAATCGTCCTATAGATGCGGTGAGCCAAGCAAGGTACGGTTACGTCGGACTACCAAGGACGACCTTCGTGACCTACCGTATCAAATTGCTCGCCGCGATCCCGTGTTACCTCTGCCTCATCTTAGGCATCTTAGGCATCTTAGGCATCTCAGGCTGTCATGAGCAGGCCTCCACACCACTCGCCCAGGACACCGCGCTCGATGGCGAACCTGTACTCGGTCCCATAGCGTCCAGGCTACGGGTGAGGAAATCGTCTCGCCATAATGAACACGATTGCGACCAGTTGGTAGCGGCGAGTGTTCTCGGCTTGAACTACACCGCGTACTACATCGCCGGATTTTCAGTCACCGACGCGCACGGGCGCAGCGGCGGCGGTCCGAGCATCCATCCGTCCAAAGGAGGGAACAAACCCGCCGGCGGTGACGTCGAAGACTGCTGCCTGATGATCCCGCGGACATGGACCGCGGGCACCACGGTGACTGTTTCATGGGAACGCAGCACCGATCCCCACGGCCATGAAAACCGAGCCGGCGATCAATGGCTGACTACCGTCGCCAAGGTGCCTCCGTATGGCAAGGATACCTATGGATTTTTGGTCAATTTCCTGGACGGTGACCGTATAAAAGTCCAGGTCGGGGACGGTGCCGTGCATGGCAAACCGCTCCCCAACGATCCGTATATCGCACAAGGCCTGCCCGACGAAAAATTGAACGGGGCGCGGCACCGGTGAGCGAGATCGTATTTCGTCACGAAGCCGCTTTCATCTTGATCACATCCAACAAGGTCTGCTTCCCGCCCACATAGTCGTATAGGGAAATCGCGCCTTGCTTGAGGTCGCCATGCGCGTCGAACTGGGTTTCCCCCAACACGCCGTGGAAATCCGTGGCAGGCATGGCAGCGAGGATCTTTGCGGCATCGGTGGAATCGGCACGTTTCATCGCATCGACAATCACATATACCGCGTCATAAGCAAACGGGGCGTTAAGCTGGACATGCTGATGAAAGCGGTCCTCATAACGCTTTTCAAATGCGGGCCCCGTCGGCATTTTCTCCAGCGGCATCCCCGCGATCGAGCAAACCACGTTACCCGTTGCGTCGCCCGCCAGCTCCGATAACGAGTCCGCACACAGACCGTCTCCACCGAGCACCTTGGCCTCAATCGCAAGCTGCTTGGCCTGCTTGGCAAAAGGTCCACCGGTAGCGTCCATGCCGCCGTACATGATGATGTCGGGATGCTCGCCTTTGACCTTCGTCAAGATCGCACGAAAGTCCACCGCCTTGTCGTTAGTCGCATCGTGCGACAACACCTTCATGCCGTTGAGTTTTGCCTGCTTTTCGAACTCATTGGCCAGCCCTTGCCCGTAAGCTGTGGCATCGTCCACGATCGCGACCGACTTGGCCTTTAGCGTTTTACTCGCGTAATCGGCAAGCGCCGGCCCTTGCTGCGCGTCGGTGGCCACCACGCGATACGTCGTCTTGAATCCTTGCTGCGTGTAGGTTGGATTAGTCGCGGATGGCGAGACTTCGACGATCCCCGCGTCGCCGTATATCTTCGATGCCGGTATCGTAGTGCCCGAATTCATATGCCCGACCACCGCCACAACCTTATCGTCCACCAGTTTCTGCGCGATCTGGGTGCCCTGACGCGGATCGGATGCGTCGTCCTGCCCGTCGAGTTCCAGCGTGACCTTCTGACCGCCGATAACCAAACCTTTCTTGTTGATCTCCTCCACGGCCAAGCGAGCACCGTTCTCCGTGTCTTTCCCGAGATGCGCATTCGCGCCCGTGAGCGGGGCGACGTGACCAATTTTTACGACTTCGTCGGCGTAAGCACGGGTGGGACCCAAGATAGTCAGACCGCTGCCGATAGCGATGCTCAAAGCCAATGTGCGACGAAAAGTGATGAACATGTTCATCTCCTACCTTGTAAAAGTTGTGGGTAACGAAACTAGCGATCCACGGCGCGCTTCCATGGTGAGAGTCAATTTAGTGAGGAATAAAACATCGGCATTGCATCGATCTGCAAAAAAATAGAAGAATTGCGACATCGCTTTTACGGGCACGGTGGCGGACCTTATACTGGAGACGTCCATGGATCCCGAGGCTGGTATGGCTGCCGAGAAGGTGCAAACGCGTCCCACAAACGAATCCCAGGCAAGAAATATCGTCGATCGCCTGGACCGCTGCGGGGAAGACCTCACGACTCAATCCGTGCGCCCCGGCGCCGAACTCAAGGTCGGCTTCCTGCTCTGGCCAAGATTCCCGCTGCTTTCGCTGGCCGGGTTCAGTGACGCACTGCGCCATGCGGCCGATCTAGGGGACCAAAGCCGGCCCCTGCGCTGCACCTGGAAAATCATAGGCTTGCCCAACGAGGTTGCAGAGGCGAGTTGCGGCGTGGCCGTTGCCGTACAGGCGAATTTACCGCCGCCCCGGCAGTTCGATTACATCGTCGTCATTGGGGGCCTACTGCCCCATATCGATGAGGTCGACCCGCGCTATTGGGCCTACTTGCGAGAGGCGGCGCACGAGGGCGTACCGCTGGTGGGCATGTGTACCGGCAGCATCGTATTGGCTCACGCCGGACTTATGCAAGATCGCGTCGCGTGTGTGCATGCGTTCCATGTCGAAGACTACAAGCGCATGTTTCCCGCGCTGCGCGTCGTTACGAATTCGGACTATATGATCGATGGCGACCGCATCACTTGTGCGGGCGGGGTATCGGTCATCGAGCTGGCGGCACGCTTGATCAGTCTGCACTGCGGCTCGGACCGGGCGTCCAAGGTCATCCATCAAATGACCGTCAGCCGTCAAGGCGGCACTTCGTTCGTCGAGCGGCGCAAAGCACTGGGCTATCTTGCCGTCGAGGATCTCGGCGTGCGGCATGCGGTGGTCCTGATGGAGGAAAACCTCGAAGCGCCGCTCAACGTTTCAGTGATCGCGCGGATGACGGGCACCAGCGTGCGGCAACTGGAGCGCACGTTTCTTGCCGAAATGGGTATATCGCCAAAAGAGTTCTATCGCCTGATGCGGCTGCGCTACGCCCGGTGGATGTTGCTCAATACCGATAAGCGCGTGACCGTCGTGGCCTACGAGTGCGGCTTCGCCGACTCCGCACATTTCATCCGCAACTTCAAAGAAGTGTACGGCGTCACGCCCGGCAAACTGCGCTTGTCATTGAGCGAGCGATCCAGTTAGAAGGCGAACCTGTCGAATCGACCGCGTTGCTCGCCATGGACGCCCTTGCGATCGCGGCGACTCGTCGATGGCATGTCGCCTTTCTTCTATCTTTGCGCGTATCGATGCAATGCCGTCCGGCTGTTTCTGCGTACATTGACTCAGCCGGGAGACGCGCGGCAGTCATCCGCAGCAGTCATGCGCGGTATGCCTGCCTCGAATCCGGCTCGGCATTTCACTCGGACGGAGTTCGCATGGAAATACTGGTCTTGGGCGCTGGCGTCATCGGCTTATCGACGGCGTACTACCTGAACGCAGCAGCCCACCAAGTGACGGTGGTCGAACGCAACACAGAGGTCGGCTTGGAAACGAGCCACGCCAATGGCGGCCAGTTATCGTACAGCTACGTCGCTCCTCTGGCCGGCCCGGGCGTCCTTACGAAAATACCGAATTGGCTGACCCGCGACGATGCGCCGATGCGATTTCGCCCTTCCTTTAACGCCGAGCAATGGCGCTGGTGTCTGCAATTCCTGCGTGCCTGCAATCGACGTGAAAGCGATCGATCGACCCGGCAGTTGCTGGCGCTGTCGTTCCTGAGCCGCTCGTTGATGCATCGATTGGTGCGGGAGGAAACCTCGCTCGATTTCGACTATGTTCGTTCAGGCAAACTGGTGCTGCACCGCGACGCCAACACCTATCGGGCAGCCGTGGACCAGCTCGAATTCCAGCGCACGCTCGGATGCGAGCAACAGGCACTGGACCGTCACGCCTGTATTGCACTTGAACCGGCTCTCGCGCCCATCGGTGAAGAAATCGCCGGAGGAATCCATACCTCGAGCGAAGACTCGGCCGACTGCTTTCGCCTATGCAAGGGCCTGGAAACGCTGCTGCGCGCTCGCGGTGTCGACTTCCAACTCGGCACTCACGTCGACGGACTGCGACGCAGCACGCGGGGACGAGTGCAGGCCTACGCTCGTGGCAGACCGATCGCTGCAGAACAGATCGTCGTCGCGCTTGGATGCGCCAGTACACCGTTGCTCAAATCGCTCGACATACGCTTGCCCGTCTATCCGCTCAAAGGTTACAGCCTGACCGTACCCACGAACGCTACTTCGATCGCACCGACAGTCAGCGTGACCGACTTTGCGCGCAAGGTTGTGTACGCCAGGTTGGGAAACAGCCTGCGCGTGGCCGGCATGGCTGATCTTTCCGGGTATTCGCTCGACTTGGATCGAAACCGTCTGGCTACGCTGCAAAGGGAATCCGTATCGCTCTTCCCGCGCGCCGGCGATTACGCTGCGGCCGTGCAATGGGCGGGCCTGCGTCCAGCAACACCGCGAGGCACGCCGATCCTGGGGCGTACGCCGTTCGGTAATCTTTGGCTCAATGTCGGCCACGGTGCGCTGGGATTCACCTTGGCAACCGGTTCGGCCCAGTTGCTTAGCGACTGGATAAGCGGCAGGCCGGGCGCAATCGATCGTGAGATGTTCAGCTTGCCAGCGTAAGCCGAGTCAACACCTTGCAGCAATCAAGCACCCGGCAGCAAAAGGAGTAAACATGCCCTTTCCAGAACAACTTGAGAAACCCAATATCGTCCTGATCGGCACCGGAGGCACCATCGCCGGTCGTGGCGCATCGGTCGTGAACACCTCGGCGTACGATTGCTCGGTTTTAGCGATCGACGACATTCTCGCCGACTTGCCGGTCGCGGCGTCGATTGCCAATCTCAGGTGCGAGCAACTCTTGCAGATGGGCTCGGAGAACTTCGGTAACGAACAGCTCCTACTATTGGGCAAACGCATCTCGGCGTTGTTGAAACAAGACGACGTGGATGGCATTGTAGTAACGCATGGCACCGACACGATAGACGAAACCGCCTACTTCCTTCACCTGACGCTCAAGAGTCCCAAGCCGGTTGTGGTGGTGGGTGCGATGCGCCCGCCTTCCGCACTCAGCTCCGATGGCCCGCTGAACTTGTACAACGCGCTCCGGGTCGCCGGTAGCGCCAATTCACGCGGCAAAGGCACGCTGGTGGTAGCGAATGACGAGATCCACACCGCACGCGATGTCGTGAAATGCAACACATTCAAACTGGAGGCATTCCGCTCACCGTACGGTCCGCTCGGTTACATCGTCGAGGGCAGGCCGGCTTATTATCGATTGCCGGCTCGGCCGCATACGGTCGAGACTGAATGGAACATCGACAAACTCGACGATCTGCCCGAGGTCGCGATCATATACGCCCACGGCGGCATAAGCGCCGCGTCGATCGCAGCGATGCTCGAGTCCGGAGTGCGCGCGATTGTTTATGCCGCGACCGGCAACGGCAACGTCGCTGCCCGGATCGTCGAGGCACTCACCGAAGCGAGGGAGCGCGGCGTGCATATCATTCGCGCGTCGCGCACCGGTAGCGGCGTTGTAGTGCGTAACGGCGCTCAGCCGGACGACCTTTACGATTGGCTCGCGGTAGACGATCAGGTTGCGCACAAAGCCCGCATCCTCATCATGCTGGCACTTACCGGTGAACGCCGAACGCAAAAACTGCAGGACATGTTTCTGACTTATTAACGTCCGCCGTTGGGTTCTCGCAAGACCGATTGCAATCTGCATCTTCTCGCGCTGATTGTGTTGCTGACGCGTCGCTAGGGATCGGAGAACAGCGAACCTACCCGTCGAGCCAGTTCTCGATTTTGATCCCCGGATAATTGACGAAATCGCGCTCATTGTTGGTGACAAGCACAACGTCAAGCGCCACTGCATGTGCGGCGATCAACTTGTCTAGGTGATCTTTCTTACGTTCTCGCGTTGCCTCTCGGATAGGCCCGTAAGCACGCGCTGCTGCGGCTTCGAACGGCACGACCTCGATATCTTCAACGAGCGCGACAAGGTTGCGTCTCTCTCGAGCACGCTGCGCAGATACAGCGACGCCATATTCCAATTCGGCGTACGTTATAGCGGACATAACCACATCACCTACGTAGCATTGTGCAAAACGTTTAGCAACCTGCTCAGGTTGAATCTGCATGAGATAAATGCAGATATTAGTGTCAAGCATGTATCGCGCCATTACAAACTCTCGCGTTCCTTCTGTTCCTGCTCTCCACGTCCATCAACCATGAAGTCCGCTCCAAATTTCGCAAATTTTTTCAACACGCCCGTTAGCGGTCGACGTGCCGGACGAATGCGGATTTCGTCCCCAACGCGCTCGATCTCCAGCTCGACCTCTGTGCTGTCATAAGCTAGGTCTGCTGGGATACGAACGGCTTGCGAATTGCCATTACGAAAGGCTTTTGTGGTGTGCATTTTTTGGATACCACTAATGGATGTACGGTGTATGTACTATAGCCGAAAATCTCGACAAAGTAAATACGCGTGTGTACATCGATCGTGGAGCCATTTTCTATGACTACGCTGCCCGACGTCGCTCACAGAAACGCCGCGAGCGGTCAAACCTCCGCAGTCCATTCGTCCCCAAACAACTCCGGCTTCGAGAACGCCTGCAACGCCGCATAATGTGCATCGCGATCGTCGCCAAACATGCGCGCGATGATTCCCTGCGCCAGGCGTTCCGCTCCGATACTCACCGCGGGAATATCGCCTGAAAGCTTGCCAAGGCTGGCCATCGCGGAAAAATTGAACGAATGAATGCGGCTCAGCGCCGGGCAAACTCCGGGCGTTTTCTCGGTGAACTCGAAGGCCGCGCCGAGATAAGGCGAATTCGCCAGTTCCTCGTTCGGCTCCGACTCGGGCGCCTCGAACGTATCCCTCCACAGTCTTACACTGTCAACCACCGAAGCGAGTTCCGGCCGCGCGCTGAGATCCGTGCGAAAGCCTGTCGCGAAGATCAGGAAATCGAGCTTGTAACTGCTGCGCGGCGTTTCCACGCTCAACTCGCCATCGCCTTCGACCACCTTCAACAAAGGGCTGCCCAGATGAAAATGCGCCTGCGCATGGCGCGACACACGCAACGTGCTGTTACGCGGCGGCGGTGTTTGCGACGTCATCGAATACGTATTGAAGCGCCATTTCCAGCTATCGGGCAATTCGGTGAAGCCATATGACAGACCCGGACTCCCAATCCCTGTCAGCTTGTTGATACGCGGAATATCGTGCCGACGAATGAACAGATCGAGCCGCGCGGCACCCGCTTCAAGCGCCGTCGCCGCATTGTCCATCGCCGAAGCGCCCGCGCCGACCACGGCCACGCGCTTGCCGCGCAAAGCGGCGAAAGCTATCGTATCGGCCGAATGCGCCCAATAGCGGCGGCTCAGCTTCTTGGCGAATTCCGGCACATAGGGTTGGCCACCCCCATCGCGGCCAGTCGCCAACACCACATGCCGCGCCAACACGCGCTCCTCGCCCGCAGTTGTGGCAAGCAGCACGTCCAGCATTTCGCCAGCGGGATCGATACGCTTGACGATGACGTCGTTCTCGATCGCCAGGCCCAGCGCACGCCGGTACCAAACCAGATACTCCATCCACTGCGGACGCGGAATTTTGTCCACGGCACGCCAGGCCGCAAGACCGAACTGAGCCTCGTACCACGCCCGAAACGTCAGCGCCGGCAAACCCAGGCATGGGCCGGTCAGCTCTTTGGGCGAGCGCAGCGTCTCCATCCGGGCAAAGGTGATCCAGGGCCCTTCCAAGCCTGCGGGCGCCTGGTCGACGATGCGCATGTTGTCCACGCCTAGCAGCTTTAGCGCACCAGCTGCGGCGAGTCCGCACATGCCGCCGCCAACGATCAGCACGTCGGTCACCGGCCTGCCCTCCACCTCTCTGCGCGCCGACCACGGCGCCGCTGGCAGACACAACCACTCGAGATCCTGCGCTAGCCGCGCGTCGAGATCCGCGAGCGACGAGAGACCGGCCTTTCCGAGTTCAAGCGGATCGAGCTCTCGCTTATCCAACTCAAGCATGGTCTGCCCCACCCGCGTGCGAGGCGCCTTCTTGCCCAGATTTCGCGTGCGGATAAACCGGCTCCCCCAAGGTCTGCATCAACCGATTGGCCCAGCCGAAAATCGCCACCGCATGCGTGAAGTCGAGTATCTCGCCATCGCTTAAACCAACTGCCCGCAGGCGCACGACGTCGGCTGTCGAGAATTCGTTCGTGTGTAGCGTGAGGCGCTGCGCATACAAGATCAGTGCCCGGTCGCGGTCCGACTCGCCCGCCGACATCGGGTCGGCTAACACCTCGCGCACCAGCCCCGCCCGCTTGCTCAATTGGATGAGCCGTTGCGCATGCACCGATGCGCAATATGGGCAACCGTTCAACGTCGAGACCACCAGTGCCCCCAGCTCGCGGTCCGCACGCTCCAGGCCGCCAGGCGCATACATGATGGCGTTGTAAGCGGCGCTACGTTGCCGCAAGACATCGGCATCGTGCAGCAGCGTCAAGTAATAGGCCGACGTGCGCGCGGTCGGACCGCTTTCGTCGAGTATCGCAAGTTGTTCCGGTGTAGCGCTGGCCACATCGACCGGCGTCAACCACGATGTCCAGTCGAGCGAGTCGGTGGTAAAGCCATCGTGCCGGACCGGCGCCGCGACCGAGGCAGGCGCTACGGGCGATTTCTCTACGCCGGCGATGGCGCGCACACCAGCGATCACGCGCGCCTGGAACGCCACATAGCCAATTAATTGCGACAAGGTGACGACGTCTTCCGTGCTCACCCCGACACTGCGCAACGCATCAAGCGCCGCGCGATCGCAGCTTTCAGGCGCAAGCGTCACGCGCCTCACGTGAGCCGCCACCGCTGCACGCTGTGCTTCGTTCGCCGCCCCGGCACGCCCGCAGGTATAACGCCTGAGTTCGTCGTCGTAGAACACCGCCAGATCCGGCTCGCCTGTCAGCGTGGCCACTTGCGTCGCACTTGTGAGCCGCAGCGCGATGTCCATCACAGTGGACGAGTCGATAAAAATCGCGTCGTACGCGGTCTGGATAAAACTCGAAATCTTCACGCGATGCTGGCGTATCGTTTGTGTCGCAACGGGATCGTTGGGTATCGCCACACGATCGATTACGTCGAATATGGTCTGGGAGATCGTCAAAATTAGCCTCTCTTACGGTTTGTTCTGAATGCCCGACGCTGCATGCGGGCAACGCATAGGTTCAGGGTTTAGCGAGGTCCAGTCCGTCGCCGACTCGCGCATAAGCGTTCACGCGCGGCATGAAGATCACGGCGATGAATCCCAGGCTCAGCCCTATCATGACGTAGTACACCGGCGCCAATGGCGAACCCGTCAGCTTGATCAGCCACGTGACGAAGAACTGCGCGAAGCCGCCGAACACCAGCACGGCGACGTTGTTCACGATCCCCAATGCAGTGGAGCGCACGCGTACCGGGAACATCTCGGCAAGCACCGTGCAATACACGCCGAGGAAAAATGCGCTGAGCACACCGGCCACCAGTTGCGTGACCAGCAGCTTCTCGATCGATGGCGCGCCGGTCACCCACGTGTACAACGGGTACAGAACCGCCAGATATCCGCCCAGCGAAGCCAGCAGCAGTTTCTTGCGATCGTAGCGATCGGAGGCGATGCCGGCGATCGGCACCACGATCAACATCACGATAGCCGCGATCATCTGCACCATGAAGCTGTCATGCAACGGCAGCTTGAGCACTTGTTTGGCGTAGGTCACGGTGTAGCCGAACGTCACGTAGAACGACACGGCGCTCGCCACCACCATACCCATGCCGACCAGGTATTTGAAACCTGGCTGCCGCAACTCCGCTCCCATCTGCCGCACGCGCGAACTGAGCTTGATGCGCACGCTCACGAATGCTTGCGATTCCATCAGGTTGCTACGCATATACAAGGTGATCGGCACGATCACCAAACCCACCGCAAACGGGATACGCCATGCGCCCGCTGCCAGTTGCGCGGGCGTGAATATGTCGGTGAGCAGCAGCCCCAGGCTCGCGCCAAGGATCTGCGCGCCGAGTTGGCCCGTGATCTGCCACGAGCCGAAGAAGCCACTTTTGCCAGGGGGCGCGAGCTCGATCAGGAAGGACGTGGAGGTGCCGAATTCTCCGCCTACCGAAAACCCCTGCAGCAGTCGCGCGACCAGCACGGTGAGCGGTGCGAAAATACCGGCGCTCTGGTAGGTCGGCGCAAACGTGAGCAGCAGCGCCGAGAGGCCCATGATGGACATGCCCAGCGTCATGGCCGCCTTGCGGCCCTTGCGATCCCCGTACAAACCGAGCACTACGCCGCCGACCGGACGCATGAAAAACCCGGTGCCGAACAGCGCCGTCGTGAGCAGGATCGCGTTCAATTCGCTGCCGGGCAACGCTGGATCGACAGGAAAGAATAGTTTGCTGATCACCGGCGTCATGAACGCAAAGATCATGAAGTCATACCACTCCATCGAATTACCCAGAACGGCGGCGATGGCGCTACGCTTGGTGCTTGATGTCGGTTGCATGCGGCAACTCCGTGAGCTGTGTGGATGAAAAGAACGCGCCCGGCCGGTAATTATCGCCCGGATGGCTGCGCCGTCGCCATCTAGCGTGCTTAAATAATGGTAAATCCGGCAAACATCCGATCATGCATGCTCTTTGCCTGCTATGCGCATCTTCCCCTGAGGCTATCCAATGAAACATGGTCTTCTCGTGCTTGTGGAGCAAACCCCCGAGCATCTGGCAATGATAGAGGCAGCAGGTTTTGCGCTGCGTCTGGCAACCACCGAGCAGCAACGCGAGGCGATCCTCGCTAAACAAGATCGCGAAATCCAGGCCGTCCTCACGAACGGTTCGACTGGCCTGCAGGCCGACATGATCGCAGCACTGCCCAGCCTGGAGATCGTCTGCGCCCAAGGCGTGGGCTACGATCAGGTCGATCTTGATGCGGCGCGCGCGCATGGCATCGTCGCAAGCCACGGGCCCGGCACCAACGACTCGTCTGTGGCCGATCACGCGCTGGCGTTGCTGCTCGCGGCGGCAAGACACGTTCCGCAATCCGACGCCGAGATTCGCCGCGGCGAGTGGTCACGCAAGGAGCGCCCATCGGTGTCCGGGAAAAAGCTCGGCATTCTAGGCATGGGCCGCATCGGCCAGGGCATCGCCCGCCGTGCTGCCGCCGGCTTCGAGATGCAGATCGGCTATGCCAGCAGGCATCCTCACGACATCGAGCACTATCAGTATTTCGACGACCCGATAGCGCTGGCCACATGGTGCGATTTCCTCGTTGTGGCGGTGCCCGGCGGCGCAGCCACCCGCCACCTGGTCGGTCCGGCGGTGCTCGATGCGCTCGGCGCGGAAGGCTTCCTGATCAACATTGCCCGCGGCAGCGTGGTGGACACGTCCGCGCTCATCGAAGCGCTCGCGCAACATCGCATCGCGGGCGCTGCGCTCGACGTGGTCGAAGGCGAACCCAACGTGCCAGCCGCCCTCCTGCAATTGGACAACGTGATCCTGACGCCGCATGTGGCGGGACGTTCCCCCGAAGCGGTAGAAGCGACGATACGGCTGGTGCTGGACAATTTGCATGCGCATTTCTCCGGTCAGCCGTTGCTGACCCCCATTCCGCGATAGGACGTAGAGTCGCATCACGCTGGCCGGCCGGCTGTGCCCGAAGCAGCCGGCCACACCGGATCAAGGGTAAACGCGGAAGGCGGAAAACATACATACATGCAAACATATGTATGAATTTACTCGCTAGCCCATTTCATGCCCCTCGATAGCCGACTCCCCCGATACCATCAGCTGCGCGATGAACTCGCCGCGCTCATCGCCACGCGTCATTGGCGGCCCGGCGACGCGATTCCCACCGAACAGGAATTGGCGCGCAGCTACAGCATCGCCGTGGGTACGGTGCGCAAGGCAGTCGATTTGCTGGTGGCCGAAGGCATGTTGGAACGTTACCAGGGGCGCGGCACCTTCGTGCGCCGAGCCAGCTTCGATGGCTCTCTATTCCGTTTCTTCCGGTTCCAAAGCCTGACCGGCGAGCGGCGCATTCCGCAAAGCCGCATCCTCAAGCGGGACGTGATCGAGGCGCCATCGGCGGTGTCGGCCATCCTGCAGATCACGCCGAACGCATCGGTGATCCGGATGTCGCGCCTGAGGTTGATCGAAGACAACCCGGTACTCGCCGAGGAAATCTGGCTGCCCGCCGATCGCTTCGCGGCCTTCGCGCAACTGGAGATCGAAGAGATCGGCGACCTGTTGTACCCCGTCTATGAAGCGCAGTGCAACGAAGTCGTGGCGTCCGCCACTGAAACGCTGACGGTCGAAACGGTCAGCCCGATGCATGCGCGCATGCTGCGCATTGCACCGGCCACGCCGGTCGTCATCATCGAGCGCCTCGCGTTCGGCTACGACAGGCGTCCTTTGGAATGGCGGCGCTCGCGGGGCCCGGCCAGCGAATTCATCTATCAGGCCGAAATTCGCTAAACCGAAACTCGCTAAACGACCGGCACCAACCAACATAACTAAAACATCGCCCGGCTGCGGGTTAAAGAAGGTTCGCTACCGAAGGTTCACACCGGCCCGGGTCAGATCAGGAGACAAGCAATGAACTGGTTCAAGGATATCTCTCCCAACGAGCGACGCACGTTCTGGGCATGTTTCGGCGGTTGGGCCCTCGATGCGCTCGACGTTCAGATGTTCAGTCTGGTGATCCCGGCGATCATCGCCGAGTGGGCCATCACCCGGACCCAGGCGGGTTTGGTCGGTGGGGCGACGCTCGTGGCTTCGGCTATCGGCGGCTGGGTGGCCGGTGTGCTCGCGGATCGAATCGGACGCGTCAAGACGCTGCAGTTGACGGTCGCGTTCTTCGCCGTGTTCACCTTCCTATGCGCGTTCGCACAAAATTACCCCGAGTTCCTGGTATTGAAAAGCCTGCAGGGTCTGGGTTTCGGCGGCGAGTGGGCAGCCGGCGCCGTGCTGATGGCCGAGACGATACGACCGGAGCATCGCGGCAAGGCGATGGGCACTGTGCAGAGCGCCTGGGCCGTCGGCTGGGCCGGCGCCGTGTTGCTGTATTCGCTGATGTTCTCGGTGATGCCGGCGGCAATCGCGTGGCGCGTGATGTTCGGCATCGGCATCCTGCCGGCTTTGCTGATCCTCTACGTGCGTCGGGGCGTGCAGGAGCCCACCGTGCCGGCGGCCGCCGCCGTGCCAACCCAGGCGCGGACTGAAACGGCCAACGCCGATGCGTTGGCGAAAGTGCCGATGCTCGGCATCTTTTCCCCGCAAGTGCTGCGCATGACGCTCACCGGCGCCTTGCTCGGCGTCGGCGCGCACGGCGGCTACTACGCGCTGACCACATGGTTGCCCACCTACTTGAAGACGGAGCGCCACCTCTCGGTGCTCGGTACCGGCGGCTACCTGGCCGTCATCATCGCGGCGTTCTTTTGCGGCTGCATCGCCGCCGCATACCTGCTGGACCGGATCGGCCGACGCGGCACCATACTGCTGTTTGCGATCAGTTGTGTCGTGATGGTGCTGATGTATGTTTTCCTGCCGCTGAGCAACACCGAGATGCTGGTACTGGGCTTTCCGCTGGGCTTTTTCGCGGCGGGCATTCCGGCCAGCATGGGAGCGTTGTTCAACGAGCTTTATCCGCGCGGCATGCGCGGCACAGGCGTGGGCTTTTGCTACAACTTTGGGCGGGTGGTGTCGGCAGGCTTTCCGGTGCTGGTCGGACACATGTCCACCAACATGTCGCTAGGCGCGGCGATCGGTATCGACGCGGCCATCGCGTACTCCATCGTCGTGGTCGCGGTGCTGCTGCTACCCGAAACGCGCGGCCGCTCTTTGAGCGAGACACTGCCCCAGCGCGACACAACGCTCACGGCGAGCGGGGCGCGTGGCTAAAGTGGAGACGCCCATCGCAACCGCGGTCCCCGCCATAGACGCGCACGCGCACGTATTTGCACAGGGTCTGCCTCTGGCGGCCCGGCGTCGCTACGCCCCACAATACGATGCAACGCTGCCGCGCTATCTCGCGCAACTGGACACGCACGGGATATCCCACGGCGTGCTTGTGCAACCGAGCTTCCTCGGTACCGACTGCAGCTATCTGCTGACGGCGCTGGCGCGGGAACCGAAGCGGCTGCGCGGCGTCGTGGTGATCGACCCCGCGGTGAACTCCGAAGAACTCGACGCATTGCAGCGTGTGGGCGTGGTGGGCATCCGCCTGAACCTGTTCGATGTGCCGGATCCCGACTTCACGCATGCCGACTGGCGGCAAACGCTTGCAACAATCGCACGGCTCGATTGGCACGTCGAAGTGCATGTCGAGGCGCGACGGCTCGAAGACATAGTGCCACCGTTGCTCGATAAGGGCATCGCCGTGGTGATCGATCACTTTGGCCGGCCCGATCCGGCGCTGGGCATCGCGGACCCGGGGTTCCGGTATCTCCTGACGCTGGGCTTCACGCGCCAGGTGTGGGTCAAGCTCTCCGGAGCCTATCGGATCGGCCGAGGGGCCCAGGGCGAAGTCACTGCGATCGCGGCGATGCCGCTACTCATGGCGGCGTTTGGGACGGATCGCCTGGTGTGGGGCAGCGACTGGCCTCATACGCAATTCGAGCAAACCCAGGACTACGCAAGGGCACTGACACTGCTGCGCGCGTTGTTGCCCGATTCCCAGGAACGCCGGGCCGTGCTGGTCGATACCGCGGCGGCGTTGTTCAAATTTGCATGAACGTGCGAGGAATGGCCAGCATAGACTAGCCGCGCCTCAGAATTGCTGTCTAGACTATCCTGCGTCGCTCGCTGCGAATACTTCCTTTGCGGCGAACAAACCATTTAAGGCCGCGGGAAAGCCTGCGTAGACGGCCATTTGCATGAGCAATTCGACAATCTCCAACCGAGAGCATCCGACATTCAACGCGCCCTGTATATGCACCTTCAGTTGCGGTGTCGCGTTGCCTAGCGCGGTGAGTGCTGCTACCACGGCAAATTCCCGAGTCTTCAAATCAAGGCCAGGCCGCGAGTAGATATCGCCAAAAGGAAATTCAACCAGGTACTGCGCAAAATCGGGGGCGATATCGCGCAGGCTTTCCACGACCTTTTCGCCCCCCTCTCCATCGATCTCACGCAATTTTTCCAGGCCTCGTCGAAAGCGTTCGTTGTTCATTTCAGACTCCATTCTGTGTCGCGCTTGAATTAGCGTTCTTACATCTTCCGCGCCGTCTGAAACGATTTCCAATACCTTATGTGTGATACCTTTTCGGTATGACCTCTCCCATCGATCTCCGGCAGCTTCGTTACTTCCTTGCAGTCAGCGAGGAGCTCAGCTTTGGGCGAGCGGCGGTACGCCTACACATTTCGCAGCCGCCGTTGAGCAGGCAAATTCGTCAACTGGAAGACACCCTCGGCGTCGAGTTGTTCTTGCGAAGCAAAGCGGGCGTCGTGCTAAGCGCGGCAGGAGCGGCGTTTTTGCCCGAGGTCAGGCATACGCTTGCGCAGGCGGAGAAGGCGGTCGCCGTGGCCAGGGCTTGCAGGGAGTCCGACGGCGGCCAATTCGTCGTGGGCTATACGACGGTATTCGACCGGAGCGCTTTCCCCGACGTTGTCGATGAACTGCGTCGTCGCTTCCCGAACTGGCGAATTGCCGTCAAAGGCAAGCATTCGATAAATCTGGTCCGGGAGATTAAAAATGGCGCGATGGACGCCGCTTTTGTCGGTCTGCACACGGAAGTCAAAGGTCTGGCTACCGAGACCTTGCGCGAAGAGCCTTTCGTCGTCGCATTACCGGCCGGTCATCGCCTGGCCAGGAAACGACGAATCGGTTTCGACGATCTGAAGGACGAACCGTTCTTCTGGTTCGAACGGCCGCTCAACCCAGGTTTTTACGACTATTGCCTGGCGTTTTTCGAGCAGATAGGATTTCAACCTAACGTCGTGCCTGAACCGGCAGACCATCACATATTGCTGGCGTTGGTTTCGCAAGGACAAGGCGTCGCACTGATCCCGGCATCCTTGACGGTGGTTAAACGCCGCGGCGTTGCCTTTCGCGCGCTGAAGGCCAAGCCCAGGACGCTGTCCATGGGTATCGCTGTCGCCTATTCCGAACGTAACCCATCCCCGGTACTCTCCGCCTTCCTCGAACTTGCGCGCGCAAGTTCGATCGCTAGCGCCCCTAGGTGATATCCCTCGACACGCGCCTGATGTGCTGCTCCACATAGAAGGCTGCCGCATCGGCGTCGCCGTTGACGACCGCCTCATAGATCAAGCGATGCTCGGCCACATACAACCTGATGCGTCCGGCTTCGTAGATCGCTTCATCCTTGAGCCGCCGCCACAGCGGTTGGTCCATGGTCTTCGCCACCTCATCGGCGATCTTGACCATCAGCGCATCTCCGGTCATGACCGCCAATTGACGATGGAACAACCGGTCGCTGGTGTTCCATAACTCGCGCTGCGCCACATCGTCGATTTCGTGCACGCTCTCCATCTGCGCGAGGTATTGCTCTGCAAGACGATCGCGCTGCGCCCTGACCGCCGCGCGGCGTACGATCGCGGGCTCCAGGACCAAGCGCACGTCCAAGGTCGAAATCGGGCTGAAGTCCGCCACCCGCGGCGTGCTCGATTGGGTCGAACGCGCACCCGAGAGCAGATCGAGCACATTGGCGCACACGAACGTGCCCGAGTTGCGCTTCGTGACGACCAGCCCCTCGTTTTGCAATGCGCCGATGGCTTCTCGAACCGCTGGCCGGCCGACTCCGAACAACGCGGCGAGATCTCGCTCAGACGGCAGGCGCGATTCGGCCGCGAATCGGCCGCTCTGGATCTCGGTGCGGATTCTCTCGCAAACCTGCTCATAGATTTGCTGCGGTCGAAACGAGTTATCGAGCTCGACAAAACTGGATGTCATGACCTGCCCTTTTGCTTGCGCTTTCCATGTACTGGTTTTCCATGAAACCAATTACCGCAATACTTGAAATAATTGTTGCACACTAAAACGATATTGGTCTACATTTGGCACCACTATCGTTCACCCACCCAGGAGTTCCACGATGAGCAAGGTAGTCACTGGTTTTGTAGTCGCCTTGGCGGCTTCAGCGTTTGCCACAGCAAACGCGCAAGAAGTAGTTTCTATCGGCCACTCGGCTCCCTTGACCGGACCGCAATCGGCAAACGGTAAAGACAACGAAAATGGCGCCCGCCTGGCCATCGAAGACTTGAACAAAAAAGGCGTCGTGGTCGCCGGCAAGAAAGTCACCTTCAAGCTGGATTCGGAAGACGATCAGGCCGACCCGAAGATCGGGGTACAAATCGCGCAAAAGCTGGCCGACGCCAAGACAGTCGCCGTGCTCGGCCCGTATAACTCCGGCGTGGCCATTCCGGCATCGCGCGTCTACAACGCCGCGGGTATCCCGATGCTGCCGGTGGCGTCCAACCCGTCGCTGACGCAACAAGGTTTCAACAATATCTTCCGTATCGGCGCAAGCGATGTGCAGCTCGGCGGCACGATGGCCGACTTTGCCGTAGGCACGCTGCACGCCAAGACGGCTGCGATCATCGATGACCGCACCGCTTATGGACAGGGCGTCGCGGCAGAGTTCGCGCGCGTCGCCAAGGAACGTGGCCTGAAGATCGTCGACAGCGAGTTCACGAATTCGACCGCTACCGATTTCCTGGCCATCTTGACCACGATCAAATCGAAGAATCCCGACGTGATCTTCTTCGGTGGCTATGCCGCGCAGGGCGCACCGATGGCCAAGCAGATGATACAGCGCGGTGTGAAAGCGAAACTGCTGGGTGGCGACGGCATCTGTTCCGCCGACATGGGGCATGTGGCCGGCGATGCTGCATCGATCGTGTACTGCGCACAAGGTGGCGTGGCACTGAACAAGAGCGCAGCCGGACGCGCGTTCCTGCAGCGCTATAAAGCGACTTATAACAGCGACACGCAAGTGTACGGCGTGAACTACTACGACGGCATGATGCTGTTGGCCGACGCCATGGTCAAAGCCGGCACCACCACCGATAGCGCCAAGCTTATCGCGCAGCTCGCGAAAACCAACTACAAGGGCATCGCAGGAACCTATTCGTTCGACGCGCATGGCGACCTTAAAGGTGCGCCGACCACGGTCTACGTGATCAAGAATGGTCTGCCCGTGCCCTATGGCGAGTAACTAGGCATTTCAAGCATCAATCGGAGTATGGATGAAGATCACCAAGGCGATTAGTACCGTCGAGGTTCACACGGGTGGCGAGGCATTTCGCATTGTCACCAGTGGCCTGCCACGCATGCCGGGCAAAACGATCGTCGAACGGCGTGCGTGGCTGAAGGAAAACGCGGACGATATCAGACGCGCACTGATGTTCGAACCGCGCGGCCACGCCGACATGTACGGTGGCTACCTGACCGAACCGGTGAGCGAAACCGCTGATTTCGGCGTGATCTTCGTGCACAACGAGGGATACAGTGACCATTGCGGCCACGGCGTGATCGGGCTCGCAACGGCTGCTGTCGAACTCGGCTGGGTGCCGCGCACCTCTCCGGAAACACGCGTAGGAATCGACGCACCGTGCGGCTTTATCGAAGCGTTTGTCAAATGGGACGGTGACCATGCCGGCAACGTCCGCTTCGTGAATGTGCCGTCATTTATCTGGAAACGCGACGTAACGGTGCACACGCCATCGTTTGGCAGCGTGACCGGCGACATCGCCTTCGGCGGCGCATTTTACTTTTATACCGACGGCGCACCGCACAACCTGCCGGTGCGCGAATCGTCGATCGAACAGTTGATCCGCTTCGGCGCAGAAGTCAAGATCGCCGCGAACGCCGCGTTCAAGGTCGTGCATCCGGAAATCCCCGAGATCAACCATATCTATGGGACGATCATCGCCAATGCGCCGCGTCATCCCAGCTCCACGCAGGCCAACTGCTGCGTGTTCGCGGATCGCGAAGTCGATCGATCGCCGACCGGATCGGGCACCGCCGGCCGCGTTGCGCAGCTCTATCTGCGCGGTGAACTCGGCCGCGACGAGACCCTGATCAACGAGTCGGTGATCGGAACGATCTTCAAAGGCCGCGTGCTGGAAGAAGTAAAACTCGGCGAATTCGACGCGGTCATTCCCGAGGTTGAAGGCAATGCCTACATTTGCGGTTTCGGGAATTGGATCATCGACGAGCGCGATCCACTGACCTATGGTTTCTTGGTGAGGTAAGCGTGACAAAGATCTACAACGAGCAAGAGACCATTGCGCTCTTGCCGTATCGGCAACTCGTGACCAATCTGAAGACAACGGTTCTTGACTATACCGCCGGGCATATCGTAAGCCCGGAACGGCTCGTGGTCGCGCTGCAGGGCGGCGCCATCATGTTGTCGATGCCCGCGAGCGCGCCGGACATTGCGATCCATAAGCTCGTCAACGTGTGCCCGGGCAATAAGGCGCTGGGGTTACCGACCATACACGGACAGGTCATGGCTTGTGACCCGGTAACCGGCGAGATGCTTTTCGTGCTCGACGGCCCGACGGTGACCGGCCGCAGAACCGCCGCCATAACGGCGCTGGGCATCCAGACCTTGTGGCCCACGTCACCCAAAGCGATGCTACTGATCGGCACCGGCAAACAGGCGGTCAATCACGCAGAAGTTCTGGCTGAGCTATTTCCCGGGGCAACCTTGTATGTACAGGGATCGACGCCGAGCAGCGCAGCCGCGTTCTGTGAGCGCCATCGCGCGGCAGCGCCGAATCTGCGCCCGGTGCCCGTTGATGGCACGCCGGACGATGTCGAAGTCGTCGTTACGCTCACGACCAGTAAGACGCCGGTGTACAACGAGGCGCCGAGTACTGCGCGGCTCGTGATCGGTGTGGGAGCCTTCACGCCCGACGCGGCGGAAATTGCGGCGGACGTCGTGCTGGCAAGCACGGTATTTGTCGACGATCCACTCGGTGCCAGGCATGAGGCCGGCGACCTGATTCAGGCCAAGATGGATTGGGCGAATGTAGGATCGCTGGCGCATGCGATCGAGCATCCTGTGCCGGTCCACAAACCCCTGCTATTCAAAAGTGTGGGATGCGCGGCGTGGGATCTGGCTGCCTGCCGGGTCGCAAGAGATATCCTGCGCTCGGGCGCCCGGTAGGCTAGGTAAGCTCGTAGGGTCGGGGCTCGGTAACAACGGCACCCGCGGCGCTGTTGCCTATGCCCTGGCCACGGCCACGGCCACCCCACCCCGCCGCAACCGCTATTCGACCGCAACCGCCTCCAGGATGGCGCCCTCTTCCCGCAACTGGCGGATGCGTGCGTCGCTGAACCCGTACTCGTGCAGCACGTCCTCCGTATGCTCGCCCAGGAGCGGCGCAGGCAAGGACTCCCGAGTGCGGCCATCGGAAAAATGAATCGGCAGCCCCAGCCCCCGCACCCGCCCTAGCGTCGTATGCTCGGTCTCGACTATCATTCCTCGCGCAACGGTCTGCTCATGGGCCACGGCTTCCGGCACTTCGAGCACCGGCCCCGAAGGCAATCCGATCGCATCGAATATCGCGAGCCATTCGGCAGTCGAACGCTCGATCAAGCGCGCGGTCAGGATCTCGACCAGCGCACCGCGATACTTCATGCGCCCGGCATTAGTCTGGAACCGCTCGTCGGCAGCCAGGCCCGCGATGTCCAGCACACCGACCAGCCGGTCGTAATTGCTCTGGTTCGCGGCGCCGATATTCACCCAGCCATCGCGCGTGCGAAACGCCTGGTACGGCGAGCTGGTCGGATTGGCAGAACCCGCCTTGGGCAACACGGTACCATCGGCGAAATAATTTGCGAACGCCCAGTACATCTGCTGCAGGCCCGCTTCGAACAAAGACGTATCGACCATTTGACCGAGGCCTGTCTTTTGCTTGCCCGCATAGGCCGCGCAAATGCCCAAGGCGGCAAGTATGCCCGCGTTGATGTCGGTGACGGGCGACCCCGCCTTGATCGGTGCCTGCCCCGGTTCGCCGGTCATGCTCATCAAACCGCTCATGCCCTGCGCGATCAGGTCGAAGCCGCCTTTGTCCGCCATCGGACCGCTGCGCCCATAACCGGAAATCGCGCAATAAATCAAACCGGGGTTCGCGGCTTTGAGCATCTCATAGCCCATGCCCAGCTTTTCCATGGTGCCGCCCCGATAGTTCTCGGTCACCACGTCTGCGGTGGCGAGCATCTTGCGCAATACCTCGCGGCCACCGTCGGTCTTGAGGTTCAGCCCGATGCCGCGCTTGTTGCGATTGACGATGATGAACGAGGCCGACTCGCCGCCGGGCAGAATGGGCGCAAAGCGCCGGCAGTCGTCACCGCCCGGGATCTTTTCGACCTTGATGACATCTGCGCCCATGTCGGCGAGCATCATGCCGCAAATCGGGCCGGACATGATGTGCGCGAGTTCTATCACGCGCATTCCGCTCAAAGGTCCGTTTCCATTTGCACTCATCTCAACGCCCCTTGAAGTTCGGTTTGACCTTCTCGAGAAAGGCCTGGTAGCCAGTGCGAAAATCTTCGGTGCCGAAACAGGCGAAGTCCTGCTCGCGCTCCGCTTCGCTCAACGGCGCCGGGTTCATCACGCGCTGGATAAACTGCTTGTGCCAGCGCGCCACCAGCGGCGCGCCCTCCGCGATGCGCCGTGCCGTCGCGAGCGCTTCGATGGTCACCTCGGGGTCGGGCACCACGCGTGTGACGAGGCGCTTGCTCAGCGCTTCCTGCGCGTCGAAGATCCGCCCTTCGAGCAATATTTCGAGCGCCACCGCGGGCCCCGCGAGGCGCACCAATCCTTCCAGTTCGGCGTGCGCCATGACCAACCCCAGGTTCTTGATTGGCACACCGAAGCGGCTCGACTCGCCGCAGATACGTAGGTCGCACATCGCGGCGATTTCAAGCCCCCCGCCTACGCAGATGCCATGGATCATCGCGACGATAGGATGGCGACAGCGCTTGAGCGCATCGAGCGTGCGATGCATGACCGCACCGTATGCGCGCGCCTGCTCGACATTCGAGCGGTCGGTCTGGAATTCGGCGATGTCGTTGCCAGGCGAAAACGCCTTCTCGCCCGCCCCGCGCAGCACGATGCAGCGCACCGTGTCGTCCGCGGAGAGCGCTTCGATGGTCTCGCCAAGCGAGCGCCACAACGGCTTGGTCATTGCGTTCAGCTTGGCCGGCCGATCGATGATGACGGTGGCAATCGACGCGTCGCGTTCGATCACGATGGAGGGTTCGCTCACGTTGTCTCCTGATGCTTGTAGGGTTTGCAGCGCTTGTCTTGCTGCTATCGTTGGCCTCGCCTCCAGCCCTGCGATGCAATGCAGCGCCCGGTGCGATTTCAGACGAACTTCGTCGCCGGCTCGCTCGGCGCCAGCGTTGCGTCCAGCGCACGATCGGGGCGCATGGTGAACGACAGCACAATACCCGCCGCCATCAACGCCATCGACACCACGAACGGCAGATTCCAGTTGCCGGTGCGGTCGATCAACCAGCCGCCTACCACAGGGCTGATGATGGCGGCAAGCGCGGACCCGGAATTCATGATGCCGCTCGCCGTGCCGGCATGCTTGGGGGCGATATCCATCGGTACCGCCCACATCGGGCCGATCGTCATTTCGTTGAAGAAAAATCCGAGGCTCAAGCACAGCGCCGCCACCGGAATCGAAATATCCGACATCAACATGATCGGTGCGAGCGACAGCAGCGTAAGCAACATGCATACGCCGACCATCACGTTGCGTGCCAGCCGCAGGCGCTTGCTCTTGCGCAGCAGCCTATCGGTCACGATCCCGCCGAGCCAGTCACCGATCACACCGGCGAAGAACACACCCGAGGCGAACAGTGCGGACTTGCCCAGCTGCATGTGATAGTTGTGCAGGAAGTATTGCGGAATCCAGCCGAGGAAGAGCCACAGCACCCAGCCATAGCAGAAGTACACCGCCGTGACCGGTGCCATGCGGCCCAGCAGCGCGCGCCACGGTACCGGCAGGCGCTCCTTGACGCCCGAGTACGAAGAAAGCGTGACCGTCTCTTCACTGGTGATCTGCGAGTGCTCACGCGGATCGTCGCGGAAATACCAGATCCAGACGAGCGCCCACATGAAGCTGATGATCCCCGTGATGATGAACGCGCCGCGCCAACTCGTAGCGAGCATCATCCATACGATCAGCGGCGGCGCTACGGCATTGCCGATGCGCGATGCCGCGTGGGTCGTGCCCTGCGCCAGGCCGCGTTTGTCGGCAGGCATCCAGTTGGACATGGCGCGCGTGGCAGTCGGGAAGGTCGCGCCCTCACCCAGGCCCAGCAGCAAGCGCGCCAGGATCAACGAGGTGAAGCCTCCAGCCAACCCGGTCATGACGGTCGCCCCGGCCCAGATCACCCCGCACACGGCCAAGGTCCGGCGCGGGCCGAAACGGTCGCCGACCCATCCGCCGATGATCTGGAAGATCAGGTACGGGTAGGCGAATGCCGAGAACACAAAGCCGATCTGCGTATGCGACAGCCCGAGCTCCGCGCCGAACTGGCTCGCGGCCGTGCTGACGTTGACTCGATCGATATACGTGATGAAATACATCGCGCATAGCAGAAACAACACGCGCGTGGTGGCCCGACGGAACATCGGGATCTTCATGGCTGACATGGCCTGTCTCCTGGTGCGCGGCTCGAACGTCCGCTGATCTAACGTTTTGACATCTATTTTCTTACGGATTACTTACAAATATTTTCAACTGTGCTCGTGCTCTATCCGTATGGAACGTCCTGAAGCACGGATATCATTCAGACTGCCTGTTATCTCGATTGCTCGTTTAGCCCGTTGTTTGGCGAATGGTTCGACGCGTCACCGGGCACGTTGTTTATCTCCCGGCGGCCGCCAGTTCGCTCTCGCTCGTGCGCTCACCTGCACGGACTATTTCCGTCAAAAACGACCGTTCACCGTGCGCCACGAAGGCCGCCAAAACGTCCCCCAAGTTGCCGCGTTCGATCAACTTCAACAGCTCCTCGTGCCGTTGCACGTTAGCTTTCAACGATTCCCCCAACTGCTCTTCTCGCGTTCGCACGTTGAGCGCCATGCATAGTTGCATCTGCAGGTACAGCGACTTGAAGACCGCAGTGAGCCGGTCGTGGCGTGCGAGCTGAACGACGGCCAGATGAAAGCGAAACGACGCCTCCACGAACGGACCTCGGCTATTCGATGCGGCTGCCGCGGACATCGCGCTCAAGGCGCGGCGGCACTCGCTCAACTGCTCGGGCTGTCGAATCGGCAACGCAAGTTCGATGGCGGTGCGCTCCAGCGCCGAGCGCAGCGTCGCGATTTCCCAAGCGTCTTTCTCGTCCAATGGCGCCACGATCATGCCGCGCCGTGGCAGGGATTGCACCAGGCCTTCGCTCTGGATCAGTCTTAACGCCTCACGCAGCGGCGGCCGGCTAATGCCTAGCTCGCCCGCCAGTTGCTCTTCGAGCAAACGCTCACCGGGCTTCAGGGCACCCGACAGGATGCGCTCGCGCAAGGCATCTGCTGCCAGATCGACTAGCGACGCCGGGGTAAGTTTGGACATCGGATCGACGCTTTCGTAAATGTGTTCGGTTTGTAGACAATAGACGAGCGCTTCCGATTCGTCAACGTGGTGGCTACCCTACCGGGAGATTCACGGAGAACGTACGAGGGACAGCAGGAAAAGGGAACGGAGCGCGCCGAAGGTAGCGCGCTCGTCGGGAGGGATGCCGCTGCGTGTCGCTCCGGTGTCGCCCCGGTGCTGCCCCGTTACGCCATCTTCATATCGGAGTTATGCGTATGGCAACGCCACGCTCGGGCGCGCCAGGCACGCCACATTCGGCAAGCAGCTTGCGCAGGTCCTTGATGACAGGAAAGACTTCCTGGTTCCAGTCGGTGCCTTGCCGATCATGCGCCTCCTGTTCGCGTTCGACGATCCACCGGTCTTCCTTGAAAATACGTTCGGTAAACCATACGAGCAAGGGCCATGCGATGTCGAGCAAGCCCGGCATGCCCGGGCGCTGAATCGACAACAGACCGAAGGTGCGATTGGTTCGCTGCGCTTTGTCGAGCGGCACATAGGCAATCCAGAGATCCATCACCATCTTGCCCGCGGCGGTGACGATCTTCAGCGTCTGGTACGGGTATTCGGTGCGCACCGTCATGACATCGCTATCGTTCTGGTTCTCATTCGGCTTCTTGGCAAAGACGATCGCCTCGCCGATCGGCTGCTTGCCGCCCAGGCGCGCGAAGGTGTAGTCCACCTCCAGCCACCCGTCGCCGCGTCGGCGCGCGAGCATGCGCGCACGCATCTGCCCCATTTGCTTGCGATGCATGAACTGGTGGTTCATGTCCATCAGGTTCTCGTGCATGAAAGTGTAGTGACACTGCACCTCACGACCGAAGCGGCGCGTCTTGTAGGCTTTGTTGCCAACCGAACCGAGCTTGGGAAACGGCACCTCGGCGGCGAGTGCGGCGTTACCCGGGAATACGAAGATCAAACCCTCCTCTTCGCGGCACGGATAGGAACGCACGCCGTTGGGCAGGCGCTCGCGACCGAGATAAGGCACGTCGATGCAACGGCCGCTGCAGTCGTACGTCCACCCGTGATAACAGCACTTGATCGATTCGCCCTCCACCACGCCCGCGTGCAGCGGCACCTGTCGGTGCGCGCAACGATCCTCGAGCGCGAAGACCGTGTCCGACTCCGTTCGCACCAGTACGATAGGCTCCCCGGCGAAATGCACGCCGAGCGCCTTGCCGCGCTTTACTTCGCGCGACCAGGCAACCGGGTACCAATGATCGGGGTGAGCATCCACGCGGCGCAGGTCATGCTTGGGCGCGCTTTCGGCATCCATGTCGGACAAATCGTTTGTGACAGCCTGGGGTAAATCTGCATGCATTCGCACCTCCGGTTACGCTGACTGGACTGCCTGGGGACCCAGCCCTTGCCTTGCTGACAAGCAGGGACTACGGCGGGTTCCCGCGGTTCAGGCGATTTCAGAACGGGTTGGGGTAATCTGTGAGTCGCGCGATATCCATGATGCGGCAAATATCCAGCACGACTATACGCCTAAAATCGAATCAGACCGCTGGTAGCGCGCTACATCCCGCGCAACTATCGGAGCGGATCGTCAAGGTCGAATCAGCGTGCGCCCGTGTCAACGAAACGCGCCAAATCCGCCTTCATAGCTCCCATTGCAGCATCGTCCAGATAAACCATGTGGCCGGTTTGATAATACTTGAGTTGCACATTGGCGCGTAGCGACGGATCGAGTCCCATATGAGCCAAATCGTATTCGGTGGCGAAGAACGGCGTCGCCAAATCGAAATAGCCGTTCAACGAAAGTACGCGCAGCTGCGGATTTTGTCGCATCGCCTCGGCAAGGTCACCGCCCGCATAGGGTTCGGCGAGCTCCTCGCCCCACCACTCGCGATGTTTCCAGTTCCATTGCTTCAGCGCTTCATCGTTGAACACGCGATACGGGTCCGGCGTGATGAAGTGCAAGTCCTGCGCAAGATATTGATGCAGCGCCGCGTCGAATGTGCTCGCCACGCTGGTTACCGAGGGATCATAGTCGGTACGATCCGCGATGTCGTCATAGTCGATGCCTTTGAAACGAGCGTCGTAGCGGCCGACGTTGCGCGATTCGTTTCTCAGCAATTGTTTGCGAAACCGCGACGGCCAAATGCGCAATCGGCTTTGCTGCACGTACGGCTCGTCGAGGCCGGTGTAATGCGCGACACGCGCAGCAACGGCATCGCGTTCGGCATCGGATAGCGCATCGCCCGCGGCGAGCGCATGTGCGTAAGGCCCCATTGCGTAGGCGCGCACCTCGTCGAGAAAGGCGGGCAAGCTGGGCGGCTTGGGCACGATCTTGTCGTGGTACCAGGCGATCGCCGCGTAGGTCGGCAGGTAGTGTTCATAGTGCAGATCGTAGCCCGGCGCCTGGCCGGCTGAATTGAGTACGGAAGACAGGAGTATCACCCCATTGAGCGCGATGCTGTCCTCGCTCAAGCGATACGCCAGCATGGCCGCCCGCGTGGTCCCGTAGGATTCGCCTAGCAGGTATTTGGGGGAATTCCAGCGTTGATTGTCCGTCAGATAGCGCTCGATGAAACGCTCGAACGCGCTGACGTCTTCGTCGACGCCCCAAAACCGCTTTCCGGTCCCATGGCCCACGATCTTCGAATACCCCGTGCCTACCGCATCGATAAACACCAGGTCGCTCTTGTCGATGAGGCTCTCAGCGTTATCGGCGAGCACGTAGGGCGCGGGACCGGTGATAGCGGGACTGGACGTGTGCGCGCGTTTCGGACCGATCGAGCCCATCATCAGGAAGACCGTGCCCGCGCCCGGCCCGCCATTGAAGAGGAATGTTACGGGCCGGGTAGCAGGGGATTTCGTGTCGGCCGTGTAGGCGACATAGAACACGCTCGCTTCGGGTTGGCCCGAGTTGTTGCGCAAAAGCAAGTTGCCCGCGGTTGCGGTGTAGTCGATCTTATGTCCGTCCAGCTGGATCACGTGACGGGTAATGGACGCGGTCTCCGGCGGCACCGGCAATGCCGTGTCCGCCGTCGCCGCGGCAGCGGGATTGTTGACGGTGTCGCCGCGCGCACGCGGTGCGGCAGGCATCGACGCGGCGGCCTCACCTAGCGCCGCGCTGGCATCGCGTGCATCGCGCGTGCCGGGCGTTTGAGCCACAGCGGCGCACTGGGCGCCAGCCGCAAACAAGGCGCCCAGCAGTGCGGCCCTGACCCAACGCTGCGTCGGACGACTGCAGCGAAGATTGAAACGCGCATCGAAATGAGATCGCATGTTATTTCGCGGCCCGTCTGATTCGTGTCGGTTTCATCATCGAACCTCCCGTGCCGGATGCTGTCGCGCAGTGCGCGACAGCATCCGTTTCGTCGTGGTCTATCCGCTGCAGTCCAACCGCTGCGGCCCAACCGATACTTCCGATCGCGCCAGGCCGTCAGGCCTGCGTCGGCGGCGCTGCCTTGCGTGGTCGACGGCTACGCGCGGTGGCGGTCCGTGGCTTCTTGGCGGCGCCCCCTTCCGCGGGCGCTGGGGCTGGCGGTGCGGACGCTAGCTCAGATGCGGGTGCAGGTGCCTGCACTTCTTTCGACTGCGCACTACTCGCCTCGGCCGCATCCGCCTTAGGCTTCTTCACCGCTGGCTTGCGGCCCCCGCGCGTTTTTCGAGCCACCTTGTGCTTGCCTTCCGCGTCGGTCAATGCACCGGGTTCCGACGACACCGATGACGATGACCCGGTCGCCGAGGCATCCGAGCCGTCCGCGACATCCGGAGCGTCCAAGGAGTACGTGCCGGATATGGCCTCGAGCGCTACGCGCTGCTCCGCCCGGTCCTCATTCTGCGCATCCCCGGTGTTATTGCGAAAAACAAACGCCCCCGATTTCTCGTCGCGCCCGATTTCCAGTAACCCTCGCCGCTGAGCCTCTTCAAGCAGATTGCCAAACGCGCGGAAGCCATAGTACGACTCGTTGAAATCCGGCTTGCGTCGTTTGATCGCGTCTTTCAACACCGACGCCCAAATCTTGCCGCTATCGCCGCGTTCGGACAACAGCGCATCGAATGTCTGTACGGCAATATCGACGCCTTTGCTCTTGCGGTTGTCCAGCTCTTGCTTGCGGCGCTTCTCTTCGTCGGGCGTGCGCTTGGCGGCAGGCTGGGTTTCCCGCGTCTCGCGTTTGGCAGACCCGCGCGCCATCTCATGTGCCTTCTCGCGCACCAGATCGTCGTAAAAGATGAAGTCGTCGCAATTCGCCACCAGCAGGTCCGAAGTGGACTGCTTCACCCCCACGCCGATCACGTGTTTGGCGTTCTCGCGCAACTTGGACACCAGCGGCGAGAAGTCGGAGTCTCCGCTGATGATCACGAAGGTATTGACGTGCGACTTGGTATAGCAAAGATCGAGCGCGTCGACGACCAGGCGGATGTCCGCCGAATTTTTACCCGACTGCCGCACGTGCGGGATTTCGATCAGTTCAAAATTGGCCTCGTGCATCGCGGCCTTGAAGCCCTTGTAACGCTCCCAGTCGCAATAGGCCTTCTTCACGACTATGCTGCCTTTGAGCAGCAAACGCTCGAGCACCGGCGCAATGTCGAATTTTTCGTAGTTCGCGTCGCGCACCCCGAGTGCAACGTTTTCGAAGTCGCAGAACAGCGCCATGCTGACTTTTTCCGGTGGGGAAGCCATGTTGTCTCCAATGAAGTACAGGCGTTGTATTTACCGTGCGGGTTCGGGTCGCCGAGCCCGCGCGAAGCTGCGCACACAAGCTTGGCGCAAACCCGACCGGCACGCCGCATCATAACTGCCAATCGATCAGCGGCACCACCATCTCGATCAACTTTTCCTGCAATGGACGGTTCAACCAGGCTTGGAGCGTCACCTGCTGCGATTTCGCGATGTCCGCCTCGACGATGGCGACCTGCTCCCGGGCGAACCCACGGTCATAGATGTTGAGATTGGCTTCGTCGTTGAGCTTGAACGAACGGCTGTCGAAATTCGTCGAACCGACCGAAACCAGGTACTCGTCCACGATCAGTAGTTTGCAATGAAACATGGTCGGCTGATACTCGAAGATTTCCACGCCCGCCTTCAACAAGTCGCCCCAGCAGGCGCGCGATGCTTCGCGCACTGTATGCGTATCGATGCGCTTACCCGGCGTGACGATCCGCACGTTCACGCCGCGTCGCGCGGCCTCCACCAACGCGTTGATGGCCAGGCCGTCGGGGACGAAATAAGCGCTCGCCAAATGGATCGAATGCGTGGCGGCCGTGATCGACATCAGGTACATCAACTCCATGTCATCGCTGCCGCTAGTGGGCGAACTGCCGAACATATGCGCCACGCCCGCGCCGCTGTCGGCACGCTCGGCGATCTCCGGAAAATATGCAGGTCCGTGCAGCACGTTGCCGCTCGCCTTGATCCAGTTATCCATGAACACCGACTGCATGTGTGCCACCACGGGGCCTTCCACGCGGAAATGCGTATCGCGCCAGTGCTTCGGATCCTGGGCATTGCCGGTCCATTCCTCGGCGATACCCACTCCGCCCGTAAAGCCGGTGCGGCCGTCGATGACCAGCAGCTTGCGATGCGTGCGATTGTTCATACGACCCAAGCCCGACCAATGCGGCCGGTGATATTGGATGACCTCGGCGCCGGCCCGCTTGAGTTCGTCCAGATTGCGATGATCCATCTTCGAACATCCCACCCAGTCCAGCAGCACATGCACCGCGATGCCGGCGCGTGCTTGGTCCGACAATGCGTCGGCAAATTGCTGACCGATTTCTCCGGACCAATAGATGAATGTCTCGAAGGTGATGGTCCGGGTCGCCGAGCGTATGCCTTCCAGCATTGCGGGGAAAATCCGGTCGCCATTCAAAAGCACTTCGTAGCGGTTTCCCGATGTTACGGGTGGCCCGAGCAGCAGACCCATCGAGCGGACGAACTGCGGATCGTCGCTCGAGTACAGCCGATTGATGTTGTGCTCGACTTTTTTTTCGCCACTGGAAAAATTCGCGACGACCAAAACGACGATGAGCGTAACGATGATCGTGAGCGCAATCGTGAGCATGGCGCGTCAGTCGGCGTGGAAATGCGAATCGGCGAATTCCATTGTTTTGGTTCCGTATGGCGTTGCATGGGCCGACGGCTCGATGGCGGTCTGTCTATTCCATTTTGGCCGTTCGCTATGTCCGACCCCATGATCGGCAACTCGTTCCATTTGAGCACATCTTACGCCGTCGCTTCATCGACCGGCCCGGCCGTCGGTCGATCGTTCAGATGGCCTGTCTTGTTCCGGCCAATGACACCACACGCCCTCGGCCGATAGGAATCGCCGACCCAAAATGTCATGTGTGACCCTTAAAGTTGACGTTGACGACAGCCAAATACCAGCCTATAACCATCTGCATGGATGGTAATTGGAGTATTTCATGAAAGAACAACGGGTTCTAACCATGCCGCGGCCCAAGGGCGGCGAGACCGAGAAGATCACGATCAATCTTGGGCCGATCGACCTCGGGCAAATCGATTTGCTGGTGGAAGAAGGCTTCTACTCGAATCGCACCGACCTGATACGCACGTCCATCCGCAACCAGTTGGCCATTCACGCGCAGGTCGTGCAGGAAACCGTGGTGCGCCGGGCGCTGGTTCTCGGCATGCAGCATTTTTCCAGGGCGGACCTGGAGGCGACACGCGCGGCAAATGAACGGCTGGACATACAAGTGCTGGGCTTGGCGAGCATTGCCACCGATGTTTCGCCCGAACTGGCGCGCGCGACGATCAATTCGATCAGCGTGCTCGGCGCTTTTCACGCGACGCCCGCGGTAAAGGCCGCGCTCGCCGACCGAACCGGCTAGTGCGCGAAACTGCCCTGCCCCGATAAGACACATAACAGGATACCGATGATGAAATTGAACGAAGGTTTTTTAAGCTCGATGCGCGAAGCCATGACATTGCTACGCAATAATGGGCCCGTCGAGGCGACGAAGGCAATCAAACGCGCGCTGTGTGGCGACAAAAGCGATGCAGGCAATCCCGCTGCTCTAAAGACAGGGACAGAAACACAGTCCCAGACGCAAGCACATCAGTCGACGTCTGCCCAAGCGCACACGCGCGTGCAAGCTCAAGTGCAGCAACACATGGACCGCTTCACCGAGGCGATGGCTGCGGTCGCCGAGTTGGCGCCCGCGCCGGCGCCGATTCGGCCCGACGTGCAAGAGCGTGGCAACTTCAGCACGCACATCTTTTCCAACGCGGCAGGCCAGCGCCAGTACAAGCTCTACATACCGGACACCGATCCAGGCGGCCCGCTGCCCTTGATCGTCATGTTGCACGGCTGCACGCAAGACGCCGACGATTTCGCGGCCGGAACGCAAATGAATGCGCTGGCCGAGCGCCATCCTTGCATCGTCGTCTATCCCATACAGCCGCAGAAAGCGAACATCTCGAAGTGCTGGAACTGGTTCACGCCGGCCGATCAGCACCGCGACAAAGGCGAACCCTCGCTGATCGCCGGCATCACGCGCGAAGTGATCGCGAACCACAACGTCGACCCGGCGCGTGTGTATGTGGCGGGGCTTTCGGCAGGCGGCGCAATGGCCGACATAATGATTCGTTGCTATCCCGACGTGTACGCTGCTGCGGGCGTGCACTCGGGGCTGCCCTATGGCAGTGCGCACGATTTGCCGTCCGCACTCGCCGCGATGAAAGGTCGCCGGCGGATGGCGCGAGCGCTTGCGCCGGCACAACCGCACAGCGCCTATACGCCCAAGCGACCGCTGATCGTATTTCATGGCGATGCCGACACGACCGTGAACCTCTCGAATGCCTTGCAATTGGTGCAGGGCTATGACGAAAAAGTGGCGACCGGCAGCGCCACGCCGCCCATCGAGCCGAACCGCCGTGCGTGCGCTGTCAAATGGTTGACTTCATCCGAAGGCTACGATGCGGAACTATGGGTGATACACGGAGCGCCGCATGCGTGGAGCGGCGGCAGCGCGAGCGGCAGCTATACGGACCCCAAAGGCCCCGACGCCAGCGCCGAGATGATGCGCTTCTTCCTCGCCCATCCGATGCGGTAACCCATGCGCCGCGTGCCGCTCGTGCGAAGTTAAAAGGCTGCAGGGCGCGTTCGCATTTCCTAGAATACAAAGCTGAGGGAAAAGCACGATCTGCCGAATACCGCGCATACCAGCCTGAGAACCAAGCAGGATCAGCCGAATACTGCGCGACCTGCATTGCATTCCCAACCACCGGAGCGACACATGGCAAATCAGAATATCGCCACTCAACTGGCAAAAACGCTAGCGCAAGCAGGCGTCAAGAGGATCTGGGGCGTGACCGGCGATAGCCTTAACGGGCTGAGCGATGCTTTGCGCCAAATGGAAACCATCCAATGGATGCATGTGCGCCATGAGGAAGTCGCGGCATTCGCCGCTGGCGCGGAAGCCGCCGCTACCGGCGAACTCGCTGTGTGCGCGGGAAGTTGCGGGCCGGGCAACCTGCATTTGATCAACGGCCTGTTCGACGCGCACCGTAACCATGTTCCGGTACTGGCGATCGCAGCCCAGATTCCCTCCTCGGAAATCGGGCTCAGTTATTTCCAGGAAACGCATCCGCAGGAATTATTCAAGGAATGCAGCTACTACGTCGAACTGGTCACGAATCCGTTGCAAATGCCACAGGCGTTGCATCGCGCCATGCGCACCGCGATTCTCAGGCGAGGCGTGGCCGTGCTGGTGATTCCCGGCGACGTTGCATTGCTGCAAGCGACGGCGCCGGCCGACGGATGGCCCGCATTGCGGCAACCGCGTGTGGTTCCGCAGGACGCGGATATCGCGCTACTCGCCTCGTTATTGAACAACAGCTCGGCGATTACGCTCCTGTGCGGCAGCGGCTGCGCCGGCGCGCACGATCAAGTGGTGGCCCTCGCAGACAAGCTTGCCGCGCCGGTGGTGCACGCGTTGCGCGGCAAGGAACATGTCGAATGGGACAACCCCTTCGATGTCGGCATGACAGGCTTCATCGGTTTCAGCTCGGGCTATCACGCAATGCTCAACTGCGACACGCTGGTCATGCTGGGCACCGATTTCCCGTATCGCCATTTTTACCCGACGAACGCAAAAATCGTGCAAATCGACATTGCGCCCGAATCGTTGGGGCGACGCGCCAAGCTAGACCTCGGCATCGTGGGCGAAGTCACTGAAACGGTGGATGCGCTCTTGCCACAGCTGCAGAAAAAAACGGATCGGAAATTTCTCGATGCCGCACGCAAACACTATCAGGAAGCGCGCAAAGGCCTCGATGACCTGGCCACGCCTACGCCCGCTAACCGCCCCATTCATCCGCAGTATCTGACACGCTTGGTCAGCGAGCTCGCCGACGACGACGCGATATTTACCGCCGACGTCGGCACCCCCACGGTCTGGTCGGCACGTTACCTCAAGATGAATGGCCGGCGGCGGCTGATCGGTTCATTCAATCATGGGTCCATGGCCAACGCGATGCCGCAGGCGCTCGGCGCGCAGGCGGCGTTCCCGAAGCGGCAAGTGATTTCGCTGTCGGGCGACGGCGGCTTCACGATGCTGATGGGCGATTTCGTATCCCTTGTGCAATTGGGATTGCCGGTCAAGGTGATTGTGTACGACAACGCCACGCTCGGTTTTGTCGCGATGGAAATGAAGGCGAGCGGCTACCTCGATACGGGGACCGACCTCAAGAACCCCGACTTCGCGGCGATGGCCAATGCCATGGGCGTGCTGGGATTGCGCGTGGAGCGCTCGGAAGATTTGAAGGAGGCTTTACGGCAAGCGTTCGCACACAAGGGACCAGCACTGGTCGATGTCGTGACCGCCACCTACGAACTCGTGACGCCGCCGGCGATCCAGATGGAACAGGCCAAGGGCTTCAGCCTGTACATGCTCAAGGCGATACTCAATGGCCGGGGCGACGAAGTTGTCGAACTCGCGAAGACCAACCTGAGACTTTGAGCAATCGTCCGCGGCAGGTCGCGATTAGTGCGCTTTCGGAAAATCGGCAGCGAGCCCTACCTCTCGCCAGGCCTCGATTTCGGCCAGTCTCGTCTTGAGACTTTGCGTCACGTTTTCGAGGCCGATCGCGCCGAGCACGAGATGGCGCGGTGGATTCTCGAGCCCCGCGATATGAATGATCGCCTGGGCGCCACGCACCGGATCGCCGGGCTGATTGCCGCTGCGCTGCGTGGTCATCGCCATGCGGCTAACCACGGTTTCGGCGTAGTCGGCGATGCGGCTCGGCGTCTGCCGCAACGAGCGGCCTGCCCAATCCGTGCGAAAGGGTCCCGGCTCGACGCAGGTGACCTTGATGCCGAGCGGCTTGCCCTCCAGCGCCAAGGCATCCGACCATCCTTCGACCGCATGCTTGGATGCGGCGTAATAGCCTGAGCCCTGGAACCCTATGAAGCCGGCCACCGAGCTGATGCTGATCACATGCCCCTTGCGGCGGGCTCGCATGCCAGGCAATACGGCGCGCGTCATCGCAAACAAGCCGAACACGTTTGCCTCGAATTGCGCGCGGATCTCGGCCTCTTCGCCCTCTTCGACAGACGCCTGATACCCATAGCCAGCGTTGTTGACCAGCACGTCGATACTGCCGAACCGCGCCTGCGCCTGCTGCACGGCAGCGGCGATCTGCGCGGAATCGGTGACATCGAGATCGAGCGCCAACGCGCGCTCTTCGGCTCCCGCGACCAGATCGGCGAGCCGCGCTTTGTCGCGAGCCGTGACGACTACTCGCGAGCCGTTCGCCAGCAAGAGTTTCGCGAGTTCGTGGCCGAAGCCGGACGAGCATCCGGTGATGAACCAAATCGGGGAAGTATCAGCAGTCATCGTTGGATTCCTAATGTGAGGGTCGCGGCCCGAATTTTGAAGGTGACAGAATCACCTCGACAATGACGTCAAGGAATGATGCGTTGAGCTCTGAGCGCGGTAAACAATTCAAGGAAGGACGCGCGGCTATCGTGAAAGCCGAGGAAGCCCAGCTCGCGGCTCTTGGTCATGTCGTTGACGCATTCGATCTCGCGCCCCAAGTCGGCGTCGGTATGCCACCACGACGCCAACTTGTTGACGTCTGCCTCGACCAGGCCATATTTTTCGGCCAACTTAGCCCACTGTGCGGGCGCCGAGTCTTTCAGCCTCGCTTCCAGCGGCACGGGCTGCTGCGGGTACGGTTGAGCCTCCAGACCGAAGAACGCCGCAATTTCGCCCCACATCCAGCGCCAGCGAAACACGTCGCCATTGACGGTGTTGAAAGCCTGGTCGCGCGCCGCCGGCGACAATGCCGCCCATTCCAGCTGGCGGCCGAGCAAGCCGGCATCGGTGATGTCGGTGAGACTATCCCACTGCGCCCGCGAGCCCGGGAACACGAACGGCTGGCCAGTCTCCTTGCACAAGGACGCGTACACCGCCAAGGTCACGCCCATGTTCATCGCGTTGCTGCCACGAGCGCGGCCTATCATCGTGTGGGAGCGATGCACGCTCCAGCCGAAACCATGTTGCTTGGCGGCGGCGAACAGCAAGTCTTCCAGCGTGTAGTAGAAGTTCGCGCCGGGCTGGCGCGGTTCGCTTTCGCGAAATGGCGTTTCCGCCTTTCCGCTCCCGTAATTCTCGAACGCGCCCAGATAATGCTTGGTGCCGGTGACGAGTGCCATGTGCCGCAGCGGCGCCGCGGACAAGGCATCGCATAGATTGCGCATCATCGCGCCATTGGCCTCGACGTTTTCCCTCTCGGTCGCGCGGCGGGTCCAAGTGCAGAAAAACACGTGCGTGATCGGCAAGCCGACCAAGGCGGCGCTGGTTGAATTTGCATCGAGCAAATCCGCTGCAACCGGGATCACACCTTCCTGCACGAGCGGGTGGCGTGCCAAGCCGTAAACGGTCCAGCCGCTGGCTACCAGGACATTCGCTAAATTGTGGCCGGAAATGCCAGTCACGCCAACGATAAGAGCGCTACCTTTTTGCATAAAATCACCTTCCATGATGACGATAGAAACGCTCGCGTACCGCGCGAAAAATCGCTACCGCAGTGTGCACAGCGAAACGCCTGTTGCACGTATTGATGTTGCAATCCACAGCAAGTTCTGACGCCAGTCTACTGGCGAACGGGATTATTTGCCTGATACGCCCGGGCGGCCGTGCCTTTCAATGCGTAAGGAAACACCTGGGAACGCGAGTCGCGAGGCGAACCGGCGGCGCATCCAGTGTGCGCTTCCGACCAGACCTGCTTATGCCCGGGCGTATGGTGTTAGACGGTCTTGCGATAGGCCTGGTTTCATCAAACACTGCACGGAGCCTCAAGTGACCTCTAAAAGCCCACCCTCAGCCCCCTCCAATTCACGCCGCAAGGCGATCATTGCCGGCGCGGGAGCCGCAGCCGCCGCCTCGGTATCGTTCGCCGTCAACGCTGCGACAAAAGCGACCAGGCAAGCGACCAAGCCGCAGGCTCACCCCAACCCGCCGCCTCACAAGGAAAACCAGCTCACCGACCGCATCGCCATGAAGGACGGCACGCAAATCTATTACAAGGATTGGGGCGAGGGTCCGGTCGTGGTCTTCTCGCATGGTTGGCCGCTCGACGCGGACGCATGGGACTCGCAAATGCTGTTCCTGAGCGAGCGCGGCTACCGCGTTGTTGCACACGATAGGCGCGGTCACGGCAGATCGAGCCAGCCGGGTCGCGGCAACGACATGGACACGTATGCCGACGACCTTGCGACGGTGATGGACACCCTCGATTTGAATAAGGCGACACTCGTGGGTCATTCGACAGGCGGCGGCGAAGTCGCGCGGTATATCGGCCGGCATGGCACCCAGCGAGTGGCCAAGGCGGTGCTGATCAGCGCTGTGCCGCCGATCATGCTGAAATCCGAAAACAATCCCGGTGGCTTGCCGCTTTCCGTCTTCGACGGTATTCGCGCGTCGGTAGCCGGCAACCGCTCGCAGTTCTATCGCGATTTCGCACTGCCCTTCTATGGGTACAACCGTGCGGGCGCCAAGGTCTCGCAAGGCGTGATCGATCAGTTCTGGTTGATGGGCATGACCGGCTCGGTGAAATCCGCGTACGAGTGCGTCAAGGCATTCTCCGAGACCGATTTCACCGAGGACTTGCGCAAGATCCGTGTGCCCGCCCTCGTCATGCATGGCGATGACGATCAGATCGTGCCGATTACCGACGCAGGGATGCTATCGGCGAGAATCATCCCGAGCGCGACGCTGAAAATCTATTCAGGCGCACCGCACGGGATGTGTACGACCATGGAGGATAAGATCAATGCCGATCTGCTCGAGTTCCTGAAAAGCTGAACGGTGCGGCTGGATTAGCGATCGAGCCGGATCGGTCCTTGCGGGTTCGGTCTTATCGCGGATCAGGCGTTCCGTTTCGCGTCGATCGCTTTGTACACCAAGCCGAAGAATTCGTCCGCATGGGCCGGGTCCAGCCAGCGCACAATGACGGACAAGCGACGCCCGGGTTCTATCCACATGAAGGAACTGCCCGCACCGATGGCGAAGTAGCTCGACGCCGGCACGCTGGGAAACACCTTGCCCTCATGGTTGAGCCACACCAGATAGCCATAGAATGGCGCCAGCGCACAGGGTGTCAGCATGCGCTGCAACCACTCGCGCGAGATGATCTGGCGGCCGTCGACCTTACCCTGATCCAGGAACAAGCGTGACACCTTCATCTGGTCGTTGGCGCTGATCGACAGGCCACCGCCCCAATGCGTACCGCCCGGCACCGACTGAACGCGCCGCCCGCCCAGCTCGAGCCACGCATTGTCGTAGCCCACCCACTGCCAGTTATCGCTGGCGCCGAGCGGCTGCATGATCGCTTCGCGAAACACCTCCGGCAACGGGCGACCGAACAGGTGCAGCAGCGCCAGCGAGAACTGATTGATGCGCACGTCGTTGTATTCCCAGTACGTACCGGGCGTTTGCAACTTGCGTAACTCGCCTTTCTTGCCGTCGGGCGCCTTGCCGAACGTCACGGCGCGATAGTGGTCGGCCTGATCTGACAGTCCGAAGTATTCGCCTTGCCACTCGCTGGTCTGCTGCAGCAGTTGCGCCCAAGTTACTCTCGCATTGTGTTCGCTATCGAAGCCGATGCCGGGCACGCGCACGTGCACGGGTTCGTCGACATCGGGCAACAAGCCGCGATCGTGCGCAACGCCCGCGAGCAAGGCCAGGTACGTCTTGGCGATACTGAATGTCAGGTCGGCACGATCGGGTTCGCCCCAGGACGCGAGCTGCCGACCGTCCAGCGCGATGACGCCCGACACCGGGCCGCGATCGTGCACGGGGCCGAGCAATCGGTTCCAGGGTGGCGGATCGTTGGGATGCACGCCCCAGTTGCCATCGACCTCGCGATCCCAAAGCGATTCATGATCGATCGAGAATTGCACTGCGGGCTTTAAATCTATCGGTTGCATAGGTTTCCTTGTTGATGCAATTGCATATGCGCTTTAATGTACGTTCAAGCGAGCTCGTGCCCACACGAGCGTGAACAGGCTGATGATCGCCGCGATCATCAGGTAAAAGCCCGGCGCCAGATTGTTGCCGGTGGCGGCGATCAGCGACGCCACTGCGAGCGGCGTGAAGCCGCCGAAAATCGTGGTACCGAGGTTATACCCGACGGCCATGCCGGTAGTGCGCGTACGTGTCGGAAACATATCCGACATCAACGCTGGAATCGGCGCGAAATAGACGGCCTTCAGGATCGCTACCCAACCCACCGCAGCCAGCAGCGTCAGCAGTGAAGGATGGGCGTTCATGAGCATGAACGCAGGATAGATGGTCAGGAAAAACAACACGCCGGCACACAGCATGATGCGCGTGCGGCCCACCTTATCGGACCAGTGGCCGACCATCGGCGTGAGCACCATCACGATGAAGCCTGCGAGCAGCGTACCGATAAAGCCGTAGGACGGGGCCAGCCCGAGTTGCCGTGACGCGTAGGTCGGCATGTAGAGAATCATGTAGTTGGCGGTGGTGGTCAGCACCAGCGAGCCGATCGATATCAGCAGGCGCTCTTTCTGCGTGGTGAGCACTTCGCGGATCGGCGAAACCGAGGCTTGCGCCGGCTCGGCCTTGATGCGTTCGAACTCCGGCGTCTCGTCGACATGGCGGCGCATATACAGCCCGATCGGGCCGATCAACATGCCGAACAGGAATGGGATGCGCCAGCCCCAGCTCTCGAGGTCGCCCTGGCTGAGCGTGCTGGTCAACACCGCACCGAAGGCCGATGCCAGCAAGGTGCTCGCGCCCTGGCTGGAGAACTGCCAGCTCGACATGAAGCCGCTGCGTTTGGGCGCGTGCTCGATCAGGAAAGCGGTCGAACTGCCGAATTCGCCGCCGGCCGAAAACCCCTGCAGCAAACGCGACGCAAAGATGCCGATCGGCGCCAGCATGCCGATGGCCGCATAACTGGGCATCAACGCTACCATCCCCGTGCCTATCGTCATCATCGTGATCGACAACGTGAGCGAGGCCTTTCGACCGCAGCGGTCGCTATACGATCCCAGCACTAATGCGCCCACCGGCCGCGCCAGATACGAAAGCGCGAACGTGCCCAGCGTCAGCAGCAGCGACATCGTCTTGTCGTGCGTCGGAAAAAACAGCTTGGACAGTGTCGTCGCAAAATAGCCGTAAACAATAAGATCGTAGAATTCGAGTGCATTGCCTATCGATGTCGCCAGGATCAGACGGAACATACTGGTCTGTTGATGAGGCGTTGCGACGAGCGGCGTGTCCTGGGCCGAATCAGTACTCATGGGGCATTCCTCTTCTAGTGGTGCTGCACGGTGGGCTTTATGGACAAACGAACGGACGAACGGCGTTGGTCATGCGCAAACGCTTGCCGGCTTGTACTGTCCGCGCGCCTTCTGCGCGAGGCCGCTCGAGACGGCATCGCCCAGATCCCAGAACAAACCCGCCATGATCTGCAGCCCTTCTCGCGCAACCGAGCCGAGCAGGTGCTCGTCGGGCGCATGTTGCGAGCAGCCAGGGTACGAATGCGGCACCCACAGCGTGGGCATGCCAAGGATTTCCGCGAACACGTCGTTGGGCAAGGTGCCACCCAGATTCGGCAGCAAGGTCGGTGCGCGCCCGGTCGTGCGTTGCAGCGAAGCGAGCGCCCAGATCACCCAGGCGTTGTCGGGATCGACACGGGTGGCCGGCATGCCGCGCTCGACTTCGATCTGCACCCGTTCGAAACCGTGTGCATCCAGATGGCGGCGTACGATCTGCTCGAGGTTTTCCCAATCGGTACCGACCACGAAGCGGATCTGCATGCAGGCGAACGCGTAAGGCGGAATCGCGTTGACAGGCTTCTCGGGGTTGCCGGTCTTGAAGGCCAGCACTTCCATGTTATTCCAGCCGAACACGCGCTCGGTCGGCGTAAGACCTGGCTCGCCGTAGTCGCTATCGACCTCCGGCTCATCCGGGTTGCCGCCTACGGTGATGCCCGCGAGCGCGCGACGCACCGATGCCGGAATCTCCTGCGGCCTCAGGCCTTCGACCAGGATGCGGCCGCGGCTATCGACCATCGACGCAATCGCATTGGCCAGCACGACCCCGGGGTTGCGCAACAAGCCGCCCCAGTTGCCCGAATGGTGGCCGCCGTCGCGCAATTGCAGGCTGAGCTTGAAGTTCACCAACCCGCGCGAGCCGAGGAACAGCGTAGGGTGCGCCGCGCCCAGGCGCGGACCATCCGATGCAATCAGCAGGTCGGCCGCCAGCTCATCGCGCAAGTTCGCACAAAACTGATGCAGGCCCGGCGAACCCATTTCCTCGCCGGTCTCGAACAGCAGCTTGAGATTGAAGCCCAGCCGACCCTCACGCGCTTCGATGACGGCCTTCAGCGCGGCCAGGTTGATACTGTGCTGGCCTTTGTTGTCGGCCGTGCCGCGTCCATACCAGTGGTCACCCTCGACGGTGACATCCCACGGCGACAAACCGGCGCGCCACTGCGCATCGTAGCCGCGCACCACGTCGCCATGGCCGTAGGTCAGCACGGTCGGCAGATCGTCGCCTTCATGGCGATGCGCGACCAGGAAGGGGCCGGACCCCGCCAGCGGATTGTCGAGCACGCGTGAGGTGAAGCCGAGTTCGGCGAGCACCGGCATCATTTCCGTTTCCAGATACGCGCGCAATAGCTGCCCGCTTTCCGGCTCCTGACTTTCGGTGCGAAACGCGACGCGGCGGCGCAGGTCTTCGAGAAAAACGCCGGAATCGTACCCGGCGGTTGCGGTGGATATAGCGGCATCACGCGTCACATTGTTCTCCCTGGGTTGTGGACCAACCGGCGGACCCATCGACACACGTGACAAACGTCTGCCCATGGGCCTCAAAAGGTCATGGCTCGATCTTGCAGCCGACAAAACTTATGGACAATTACAATATTTTCCAATTATCGTTGCCGAAATGGCAAAGCTCAGCAACAAGACTCAGCGACAAAGCTCAAGGCGCCCATGCAAACCAATGCACTACGTTATTTTCTCGAAGTGGCCCGCACCGGCTCGCTGAGCAAGGCATCCGAGCGGCTGTTCGTCGCTGTTTCGGCGCTCAGCCGGCAGATCGCCAAGCTCGAGGATGAGATGGGCACGCCGCTTTTCGAGCGGCGTCCGCGCGGCATGGTGTTGAGCGAAGCGGGGCGGCTGCTGGCTGCGCACGCACGCCGCAGCTTGCTGGAGACCGAGCGCGTCACAGAGGAAATTCGCGGCCTGACCACAGGCGGCCGCGCGACCTTGCGCGTGGCAAGCTCGGAGGGCGTCGCCCGCGATTTCCTGCCGCAGGTGTTCGTGCGTTTTCGCGAAATCTATCCGGGCGCGCACTTCCAGATGGACGTGATGGCTCCTTCTGAAGCTACGCAGCGTGTGCGCGACGGCAGCGCGGATATCGCGGTGTGCTTCAGTCTTTCGCCCGAGAAAGACATCAACGTGCACTACGCTCAGCGCGCGCCGATTTTCGCGTTGGTCAACCGCGATCATCCTTTGGCCAGCCGCAAGATAGTGTCGCTGGCCGACCTGTTGCCCTACCCGCTCGCGATGTCGGGCCCGGGCGTGACGCTCAGGCAGTTGTTCGATATTTGCTGCAGCCTGGAAGGGATACTTTTCGATCCGGTGTTCGTCAGCAACTACCATGCGGCGCTGTATAGCTTTGTGCAGCAGACCGATGCGGTCACACTGACCGGCTATCTCACTGTGCGCAGCCGACTCAAGCCTGACCGGCTTACGGCCGTGCCTATCAGTAACCCCGAGCTACATCAGCGCACGCTGCAAGTACAAACCATGGCTGGGCGGACTTTGCCGACCGCAGTCAAAGCATTTTTGGATTTGCTGGTGGAGGCGATTCACGACCCTACGCGATTAGACAAGAGTAATTAGTAAAGCCACAACAATGGCTTTTATATATGTAAAAATCTAATATAGACACATTAATATACTTAACGATACACTATCTAAAAGGCTATAATTATAGCTATAGTGATTAACATCGACCATCAGAGTTATATTTATGGCTACATTATACAAACCACTTCGATCGACTGACGAGTGGGAAGCGGACCTTGGTGAACAATTCCGAACCATGCGCATCCGTTCCAACTTGGAACAAGTGGAATTGGCAACCAAGGCCAACGTCAGCGTGGGCGCAATTAAAAACTTGGAAGGCGGTAGGGGCTCCTCCCTGAAGACGCTCATCAAGGTGGCGCGAGCGTTGAACCGGACCGACTGGCTGGAAGCATTGGCGCCCAAAGTGTCGGTTAGTCCCATGCAGATGCTCAAGGCAAGCTCAAAAACAAGTGTGCGTCAGAAAGTCTATCGTCAACGCAAGAGCAGCAAACGTCCGGAGTGAACATTTGTACCATCCCGTCGAACTAATCGAAGTGCGAGCATGGGGCTCTACGGTAGGCGGCACGGCCCTGGATCCTGCTAATGGCTATTACGTATTCGAATACGACCCAAGGTGGCAAAAGCGCGGCATCGAACTCGCACCGCTACAGATGCCGATTGCCCAGTCCACGCACATCTTTCCCCTCCTTCCCGAACCGACCTTCAAAAGGCTACCGGCGATGCTTGCGGACGCGCTCCCCGACGATTTCGGCAACGCCCTCATCGACGCATACCTAGCAAGAGAAGGTGTAGAAAAAGCGGCCATTACACCACTCGATCGACTCGCTTACATGGCCTCGCGCGGCATGGGCGCTCTCGAATTTCGACCCGCTCGCGGCCCTCGTAACGTCAAGGCAACCGCCGTCGAAATATCGTCTCTGGTGAGCAGTTCGCGAGAAGCGCTTGCGGGAAGATTCGATGGAGACAAGCACACGCAAGCGGCAATCATGAACCTGATTCAAGTCGGCACCTCCGCCGGCGGAGCGCGAGCGAAGGCCGTCATCGCCTGGAATCCGTCCACCCAGCAAATACGCTCTGGGCAACTGCCGGCCGACGCGGGTTTCGAGTACTGGCTGCTCAAGCTCGACGGTGTGGGCAAGGATAGTGAACTTGGCACCGGCGGCTTTTATGGCCGCATCGAGTATGCCTATTACCTGATGGCCCGCGCCGCGCAAATCACGATGTCCGAATCCCGACTACTTGAAGAAAACGGCCGCGCACACTTCATGACTCGACGCTTCGACCGCCAGGCCGGTGTCAAAGTGCATTCGCAGACCTTATGCGCCATGCAACATCTGGACTACAAGCAACGAGCGACGCACGATTACAGTCAATATTTTCAAACGATAACGTCGTTGAAACTGCCTGATCAAGCGTTGGTGGAAGGTTTCCGTCGGATGGTTTTCAACGTGCTCGCGGCAAATTGCGACGATCACACCAAAAACTTGTCGTTCCTGATGAGCATGGACGGCAAATGGTCATTGGCCCCGGCTTATGACGTGACCCACGCGTTCAACCCCGCAGGCGAATGGACCTTTCAGCACCTGATGTCCGTGAACGGCAAGTTCAAGGACATCACTCGGACCGACCTCGCAAAAGTCGGTGATAGATTCGCTGTGCCGGGGCACGCTGCGGTCGTGTCCGAGGTTGCACACGCACTAGCTCACTGGCCCGAATTTGCGGCGGCGGCAGGCCTGCCGCACATCGAAGTCAAGCGTATTCAGCAAGACTTCCCGCCCATATGAGCATAAAACTCGCAATCTTCGATTTCGACGGCACGCTCGCGAACACGTTTCCATTGTTCCTCGATACGCTCGGCGATCTGGCGGCTCGTCACAACTTCACGATGCCTGTGCAAACCGACGTCGACAAACTACGCGGATCGAGCGCCAAAGAAATACTTCGAGAGCTCCAGTTGCCCCTATGGCGTGTGCCGAAAGTGCTCACCGACTTTAGGGATGTCATGCGACAACGCATCAACGAAATCCGCCCGTTCGACGGCATCATTGATGCGCTGCAAACCCTCGCGGACCGCAAACTCATGCTCGCAGTGGCGACTTCAAATTCTCTAGCCAACGTCGAAACAGTGCTGGGCGATGCGCTGATCAACCGCTTCGCAACGCTCGAGTGCGGCGCCACGTTGTTTGGCAAAGCGCGGCGCCTGCATCGCGTTCTGCAGGCAACCCATATGGAGAAGGCGGACGCCATCTACATAGGCGACGAGATACGAGACGCCGACGCGGCCCGGAAGATAGGTATCCCGTTCGGCGCGGTCGCGTGGGGATACACGGACCTGCGTGCGATGCTCCCATTACAGCCCGACGCGATCTTCAAGGCGCCAGAAGATCTGCTCACCTTGGCGAATCCCGCGAGTGGGTTCAAGAGCCGCTGAGAGTCCGGCAACATCAACTGCGGCACACGCCACCGCTGCCGCCGTCGGAGAAACGCGTCAGTCGCTTCAATCGCAAACCGAAGCCCGCTAAAAGCGCACACAAGGCACCATCAATAGCGGCATGAGGGAGTTCAAGCAACACCACACATAAAGAAAACTATGCGTGCCGCCTCAAGTTGTGTAGGGTCTTGCCGATAAAGTGAGCATATTTTCTCTTATCAGCCCCGCCGTGCCGGCTTTGCTTGTTGACCGACAACCAAAGCTACTGTGCGTGGAGCACCTTATGCAAGGAATCACCGATGTTCGTCAGCAGTTACAACCCACTGCTCGTCCTATTCTCACTGTTGGTAGCCATACTCGCGTCCTATACGGCGCTGGACCTGGCCGGTCGCATCTCCACTGCACAGGGCCGCGCGACCCATTGGTGGCTCGCCGGCGGTGCTTGCGCAATGGGCATCGGCATCTGGTCCATGCATTTCATCGGCATGCTGGCCTTCAATTTGCCGATTCCACTGGGCTACGATCTCGCGCTTACCCTCATCTCGCTGCTGATCGCGATCGCCTCCTCGGCTTTCGCGTTATGGCTGGTATGCCAGGTCTCGCTACCGTGGCTGCGGCTGTGCGGCGGCGCCGTACTGATGGGCGCTGGCGTTGCGGCCATGCATTACACCGGCATGGCCGCCATGCGCATGACGCCAGCGATCGAGTACACCCCCTGGGTCTTCGCCCTGTCGATCGCGATCGCCGTCACCGCGTCTGGGGCCGCGCTCTGGGCGGCCTTCAACCTGCGCCGCAACGCATCGCACGTTCGGCTATTCCGCCTCGGCGCGGCGCTCGTGATGGGTGTGGCGATCTGCGGCATGCATTACACCGGAATGGCTGCCGCACAATTTCCGCTGGGCAGCGTCTGCGGTGCGGCCCGCGCCGGCGGACAAAACGGCTTGCTGCCATTTCTGGTTATCATCATCACGCTGGCCGTGCTGGCGATCACCTTGATCATCTCGGTGCTCGATATGCGGATGGAATCCCGCACCAAGATTCTCGCCAGCTCGCTGGCTGAGGCGAACAAGGAGTTACTGCATCTAGCACTGCATGACAGCCTGACCAAGCTGCCCAATCGCGTGCTGCTCGAAGACCGCCTTGACCAGGCGATCCGCACCGCCGATCGTGACCAAAGCCGTTTCGCCGTCATGTTCATGGATCTCGACGGCTTCAAGGCCGTGAACGATGCGTTCGGCCACCATCTGGGCGACGACTTGCTGGTCGAAGTCGCACGCCGCATCCGCGTTTGCGTGCGCAGCCAGGACACGATTGCCCGGGTTGGCGGCGATGAGTTCGTATTGCTGGCCAGCGTGGGCGACCCAAGCGACGCCGCCACGATTGCCGATAAGATCACGGCCGCCATCGAAGAAGTCTTCGAGCTGGGCGGCCAGGAACTGCGCGTTTCGACGAGCGTGGGTATCGCCATGTACCCCGGCAACGGCGCGTTGCAGGAGGATCTGCTCAGGAACGCCGATGCCGCGATGTACCACGCCAAGGCGCTCGGGCGTCACGGCTATTGCTTTTTCGAAGACTCGATGAACGTCAACGTGCAGGAACGGCACCAGTTGCTGAGGGACCTGCGCGCGGCGTTAGCGCGGCAAGAATTGCGCGTATTTTATCAACCCAAGTTCGACGGCCCCACCGGCAGGTTGATCGGCGCGGAAGCTTTATTGCGTTGGGAGCACCCCACGCGCGGCATGGTCATGCCCGATCAGTTCATCCCCGCGGCAGAAAAGAGCGGCTTGATCGTGCAGATCGGGGAATGGGTGCTGGACGAAGCCTGCCGCCAGATGCGCGCGTGGCACGATGCCGGGAATCCGGATTGGACCATCGCCGTCAACCTGTCGGCGCTGCAGTTTGCGCATCCGGAGTTGATCGTCATGGTGCGCGCGACCTTGGCGCGCCATAAGTTGGCGCCCGCGAGCCTGACGCTGGAAATTACCGAATCGACCGCGATGTTCGACGTCGAGGCCAGCCTGGAGACCTTGCAGCAACTTCATGCGCTGGGGGTCAAGATTTCCATCGACGATTTCGGCACCGGTTATTCGAGTTTGCTTTACCTGAAGCGATTGTCGGCCAGCGAACTGAAGATCGACCGCGGCTTCGTGCGCGATCTGGCAAACAATGCGGAAGATGCCGCAATCGTTTCGGCTATCGTGGCGCTTGGCCACACGCTAAAGCTCAAGGTGGTGGCCGAAGGTGTGGAAACCTCCGCCCAGCATGCGTTCCTGACCGATCTCGGTTGCGACTCGCTGCAGGGCTATCTGTTCGGGCGGCCAATGGCAGCGCATCTCTTTATCGAAGCGGCGAAGCGCGACGACGCGCTGGTCGAGCCGGTTTGAGCGGGACCGCGACGTCCGCAGGGCGCGCCAACAGCGCCTCCAACTCCCCCGACGCCTTGGCAAACCGCTCGGTAAGAAAATCAAGCAACGCCCGCACGCGTGGCGCCATATAGCGGTTGCGGTGATACAAGGCATGCAGCGGCGCCTGCGGATATTTCCAATCCGGCATCAGTATCTTCAGCCGTCCAGCGCGTAGGTCGGCTTCAATATCCCACGCCGATTTCATCGCTATGCCGTAGCCGCGCACGGCCCATTCTCGGGCGACCGCCCCGTCGTTGGTTTCACGGGCATTGGCGGAAGACAGCGCGAAGCTCTGGGCCTCGTCGCCTCGTGTGAAATGCCACTCGGTTACCGGGCCCAGTGCGTTGAAGAGCACGATGCAGTCGAAGCGCGCCAGATCGCCGGGCTGCGTCGGCGCGCCATGCCGGGCGATGTACTCCGGCGAGGCACACAGCACACGCTGGTTCGACGCGAGCCGCCGCGCTACCAAGGAACTGTCCGGCGGCACTCCGAAGCGGATCGCCAAGTCGATGTCTTCCTGAACCAGATTCGACAAGGCATCCGACAACATCAGCGCGTACGTGGCCTCCGGATACTGCGCATTGAACTCGTCTAGCCAGTCCATCAACTGATGGCGTCCGAAATCCGAGGTCGCCGAAATCCGCACCTTGCCGCGCACCACATTGCGCCCCGCTTGCAGCGCCGCCTGGCCGTCATCGAGCGCTTGCAGCGCCTGCCGGCAATGCGCCAGATAGAGCCGCCCTTCGTCGGTCAGGCGCAACTGCCGAGTCGTGCGCTCGAACAAGCGGGTATGCAAGGTTGTCTCAAGCTTCATCAACCGCGCGCTGGCCGCCGCGGGCGTCAAGCCCAACTTACGGCCGGCCGCCGACAAACCACCCAGATTCGCCGCTTCCACGAAAAGTCGAATATCGCCAAGGTTATCCATCTATTCTTCACAAATATTTGAAAATCATTCAAATCCTACCTCAATTATCAAATGACAGCTATGGCGAGACAATCTCATCCATGGCCACTGCTACCGAATGGATTTCGCTGATGAAGCTCGACCACACAACGATAGTCACCGCCGAACTCGATGTTATGCGGCGCTTCCTTTGCGACGTCGTCGGACTGACCGAAGGCCAACGTCCGCCATTCGGTATCGCCGGTCACTGGCTGTATGCCGGTGGGCAGCCCGTGATCCACTTGATCGCAGACCCTGCTCCGGGGCGCCTCGCGCTGGCTTCGCCGCGCATCGATCACGTCGCGTTTCGCATCGAACATGCGACTGAATGGAACGCGCTGATAGCCCGGATGCGTGCACATGACGTGCCTTATCAGCTCGCCGAGGTACCGCTCACGCAGGAATTGCAATTGTTCGTCGCATTGGCGCCTGGCGTCGCGATCGAATTCGTGACGGCGCTGACCGGCACATAATCTACTCACCATTTGACGGAGTTAATTTCATGGACTTGCAACTCAACGATAAAACGGCCCTGGTTACTGGGTCCACAGCAGGTATAGGCCTGGAGATTGCGCGCAAACTCGCGATCGAGGGTGCAACGGTCACCGTCGCCGGGCGCAATCAGGCGAAGATCGATGACGCGGTGGCCAGTATTCGCGCTTCGGGCGGCGCCAAGGTCAGCGGCGTGCTGGCCGATGTGGCTACGGCTGAAGGAGCCGCAACGCTGGTGAAGGCCGTGCCTCGCGTGGACATCCTGGTAAACAATCTGGGTATCTACGAAATCAAGGCGTTTGCGGATATTACCGACGACGACTGGCGTCGATACTTCGAAGTGAACGTGCTTAGCGGTGCACGGCTGGCGCGGGCGTATTTTCCGGCAATGATGGAACGGAATTGGGGGCGTGTGATTTTTATCTCCAGCGAGTCGGGTCTCGTGACGCCTGGGCCGATGATTCATTACGGGATGACGAAGACGGCCCAGCTCGCCATTGCGCGTGGGCTTGCCGAGTTGACCAAGGGTACTCATGTGACGGTGAATTCGGTATTGCCTGGGCCTACGCGGTCCGAAGGAATAGTGGATTTCCTCAAGAGTACGTCGAGCAATCCTGCAGCGTCGGATGCCGAAGTCGAGGCCGAATTTTTCAAGACTGGACGGCCCTCCTCGTTGCTGCAGCGGATGATAGAGCCGCAAGAGATTGCCAGCTTGGTCGCGTATGTGGCGAGTCCGTTGTCGGCAGCCACCAATGGCGCTTCGCTGCGGGTCGATGGCGGCGTGGTGCCAACCATAGGTTAAGAATCGATCAGGTCGATCGGCTCGCTGGTGTAGGTTCGGGTGTCGCTTAAGTACGAGGCAGCGCGTCGCAATCTGGGACGCGCTGCCGTTTTTTTGTAGCCATTCGGACGACTACTGGATTCCGTTGCCCGGCGTCAAGATTTCGAGGTGGATGTCGCCTCGCCGAACGCCTTCGTATAGGTCGTGAACGAGTTGTCCGGCGGCGTCGGAAACGAACTGCAATACGGTCGGTACGACTTCGCGTCCGTACTGCTGATAGCAGAGAACCTCCAGTGCGCCTGCGGGGGTTGTGCGCATTTGCAAAGGACCGTGGATCGGAATTTTCGAAGCACGGTCGAAGTCATCGGCGTAGTCATATAACGGGTCTGTCATGGTGAAATCCTGTACTGGGTGGTAGCGAGCCACGCTGTCTTTCTTATCTCGGAAATCGGTTCGGGACAAGCATTTTTTTGAGACAAAAAAATGCGTGGGACGTAGTTAGGATTGTAGAGGGAATGCTGAAATATTCCGAATGTACCAAGGGAATGTTGTCTGCGTGTGATTGCGATGCAGTTATCATTGAGCGCGTGTCTCGAAATCGCGGACGCCGATTCTTGCAAGCGATAGCAGCGCGTGCAAGAGATGTTGCCCTCACTTCATTGACTCTCCCTGCGGCAGAAAAGAATGGATCGAATCGACGCAATGAAGGTATTTGTAGCCGCGCTCGACGAAGGCAGCCTGGCCGGCGCCGGCCGACGGCTCGGCCGTTCGCCGGCCGCGGTCAGCCGAGCCATTGCGTTTCTCGAAGCCCACGTCGGCATGGCGCTGTTGCATCGCACGACGCGCGCGATCAAGCTCAGCGACGCCGGCGAACGCTACGCCGTATCGTGCCGTCGCATCCTGACCGATCTCGATGAAGCGGACTTGCTCGTTGCAGGCGAACGCTCCGCGCCTCGCGGCATGCTGACACTAACCGCGCCGGTCGCAGCAGGGCAGGATTACTTGCGGCCCATCCTCGACAAGTTCATTACGAAATATCCGGCCGTGAACGTGCGCTTGCATTTGCTCGATCGCCCGGTCAATCTCATCGACGAAGGGATCGACGTGGCCATGCGAATCGCACATCTCGCCGATTCGACACTTGTCGCTTTCCCTATCGGCGAGGTGCGACGCGTGGTGGCCGCCGCGCCCCGCTACCTCGCCAAACATCCGTCCATCACCGAACCCGCCGATCTCGCCCTCCATCAAATCATCTCGATGACGCATTTCGGTGTCGATTCGTGGAGCTTCCCCCCGTCGAACAACTCGGCCGTGGCTCAAGCGGTGCAGTTCACACCGAGACTGATTGTCAATAGCGTCGAGGCGGCGATCGCCTCCGCAGTGCAAGGGTACGGCGTGACGCGACTCTTTTCGTATCACATCGCCGACCAGGTGAAAGACGGTTCGTTGCGTATCCTGTTGACCGGTCACGAACACCCGCCCTTGCCGGCTCATCTGCTCACGCCCCACGGCCGCCTCGCAGTGCCCAGGGTGCGCGCATTCGTCGATTTCGCGGTGCCGCTGCTGCGCGCGCGCTTCAAGGAAATGAAGCAGATCACCGACACCGATTAAACCGCCGGGCGGAAGAATGTCTGCCGCATGCCGGCGATTCCCCCGCGCAGTGATTGTACTTAGACTGGCTCCATCGCATATGGATGGCTGCAGCCCGGCCGGGGCTGTACCCCAAACTACGGAGCAAGCAATGGGTACCGAACAAAAAGTGGTCGTCATCACCGGCGCGTCGCAGGGCATAGGCGCCGCTCTCGTCAATGCGTACCGCAATCTTCACTACCGCGTGGTCGCGAATTCCCGCTCGATCAAACCGCACAGCGACCCCGACGTGCTGGCCGTGGCCGGTGACATTTCGCAGCCGCAAACCGCGCAACGCGTGATCGACGCGGCACTGGAACGCTTTGGCCGCATCGACAGCCTCGTGAACAACGCGGGGATCTTTGTCGCGAAGCCATTTACGGAATATTCCGAAACTGACTACGCCGCGATGCTAGGCACCAATCTCGCCGGCTTTTTTCACCTCACCCAACTCACCGTGGCCGAAATGGTCAAGCAGCAGTGCGGACATGTGGTCAACATCACCGCGAGCCTGGTCGACCAGCCGACGTCAGCCCTGCCCGCCGCGCTCGCCGCGCTGACCAAGGGCGGCTTGAATGCGGTAACCCGCTCCCTCGCGATCGAGTATGCGGCGCGTGGCGTCAGGTTTAACGCAGTCGCACCGGGCGTAGTCCGTACACCGTTGCATCCAGTGCACAAACACGCCGCACTCGCAAAGTTGCATCCAGTCGGCCGTCTGGGCGAAGTCGAAGACATTGCCGAGGCTGTTCTCTATCTGGAATCGGCGAGCTTCGTAACAGGTGAAATTCTGCACGTCGATGGCGGCCGCAACGTCGGTTTCTGATACCTGAGCTTTGACATCTGCGCTTTGACAAGCGCGTTTCGATGCCCGCATATCGATACCGCACGAGCCCAAACCCGAGTAGCCAAATGAATCCGTCAGCGAATACGATCTCCGCCACGCAGGCGCCCCCAAACCGAACCAGTTACGCCGAGCGCAACACGCTCTACTGGCGACGCAATCTCGTCATTTGCGTGATCGGTTCGTTCACCACACTCGTGAGCCTGAGCATGCTGTTGCCCTTCCTGCCGCTGTATGTGCAGCAGCTGGGCGTCACGTCGCCGGCGGCAGTGGTGCAATGGTCGGGGGTAGCGTTCGGCGCAACCTTTCTTGGCACGGCGGTGACGGCGCCAATCTGGGGGCGACTTGCCGACCGGTACGGACGCAAGCCCATGCTGGTGCGCGCGGCGATCGGCATGGCGATCGTGATGTCGCTGATCGGCATCGCGCACAGCGTGGCCGAACTCGTGGTGCTGCGCTTGATGGCCGGCTTGATCGGCGGCTACGCGTCGGCCGCGATCGTGATGATCGGCACGCAGGCGCCGCGCGAACGTGCGGGCTGGGCGCTCGGCATCCTCTCTACCGGTGCGCTCGCGGGCAATCTGGTCGGACCGTTGATCGGCGGTTTCCTGCCGACCTGGATCGGCATCCGCGGCACGTTTTTCGCGGGCGGCGCAATGATTGCCGCGGCTGCGCTGCTGACCATCGTGCTGGTGCGTGAAGACTTCCATCCCGAGTCCGACGCAAAACGCAAAACCGTCGGGGCGTCTGTACCGTCGATTCCGACGAATCGCATCGTCACCGCCGCGCTGCTTTTGACCGCGATGATGGTACTGCTCGCCAATATGTCGATCGAGCCTATCATCACGGTGTATATTGCCCATCTCAACGTGCCGACGGATCGGCTCGCACGCACAGCGGGCATCGTGATGGCGTGCTCCGCGTTCGGCAGCATTCTCACGGCGGCACGGCTGGGCGCACTGGCGGACCGTATCGGCAGCTGGAATGTGATCATCGGTTGTCTGGTGGCGACGGGGCTCGTGATGGTGCCGCAGGCGTTCGTCACGCATTGGTGGCAACTCGCAGCCTTGCGCGGGTTGATGGGAATGACGATTGCCGGTTTGTTACCTTCGATCGCGAAGCTGGTGCGGCATTCGGTCGATGACCGCAACTCGGGAAAAATGCTCGGCTATCTGCAATCCGCACAGTTTTCCGGACAGGTCGTCGGGCCGCTGATCGGCGCACAGATCGGCGTGCATATCGGTCTGCACTCGGTGTTCTTCGTCACCGGTTCGCTGTTGGTTGCGTGTGCCGCGCTCAACCACTGGGTTCGCAGTCGACCGGTGCGGGTTGCATGAGTGGGTTGCATGAGTGGGTTGCATAAGCGTAGAGTCTCCTGTGGCACTACCCCGTGCAGGCACCGATGCCGGATCGGCCCGGCCGTTTGGACTACTCGCTACAGATCGCCCCCTCAAAATAGGCAACCCGCCAAAATGTCTCTATACTTTAGCCACTTTAACCACCGTGGCTAATTCGTGATCCGACATTGTCTTCTAGGCCTGCTGCTCGCGGCGTGCTGCCTCGGCCGCGCGGTTGCGGCCGGTCCCGGTCCCGATTGCTCACGTCCCTTCACGCTAGCGCTACACGATCACGGTCTGCTCTACTCCGCCGATACCGACACGGGCATCGACAAGGATTTCGCCGAAGAGCTGGCCCGCCGCAGCGGCTGCCAGATCAGCATCAGCCTCATGTCGCGCGCTCGCATCTGGCAACTGATCGAGTCCGGTGCGCTCGATTTCAGCTTGTCCGGCATCGCGAACACGGAACGCAACCAGTACGCCTCTTTCGCCTGGTACTTCAGCAACAAATACTACTTACTGGTGCGTAACGATGCCGGCATCCGCAAGTTGAGCGATTTCGAGCACACCGACCGGTTTCAGCTCGGTGTGATCCGCAGCTTCCGCTACAGTGACTCGGCCAATCGGCTGGTCGACAAGCTGGCGTCCGAAAATCGCGTCACGCAGGCCGGCGCGCTGGATCCCTTGTATCAGGCGCTGATCCTGCGGCGCATCCAAGGCATGATCATGGAGCCGTTCGACTACCCGGCCCTGGATGAAAAGAACATCCGCAACGTCACCACCATCATCGAGTTCAACGACCCTGCGGTACCGCACGGCCTGATCATGTCGAAGAAGGCGTTATCGCCCGCCGAGCAGGCCAAGTGGCGCGCCTTGGTGAATGAGATGCGCGCCGATGGCACCGTGCGCCGGATTTTCGAAAAGTACTTCAAACACGACCTCGCCGATTCGATGGTCGATTTCCACGCCCCCCCGTGACCTGGGCACGCTTGGTCCTGCTGCCCCTGCTGATCTTGTCCGCCGCGCTCGGCGTTACCTGGGTCGTCTGGGATCACGAACGGCAAGCCGCCCGCAATGAACTGCTCTCGCAGTTCAACTTCTCGATGGGCGACGCCGTCAGCCGCGTCGAACAACGCATGGCGACCTACGAATTGATGCTGCGTGGCGTGCAGGGGCTGTTCGCCGCCACCGGCACATTGGATCGTGCGACCTTCCACGACTACGTCGGCACGCTCAATCTCGACGCCAACTTTTCCGGCGTCCAGGCCATAGGCATCACCCAATGGGTGCCGGCCAAGCAAGAGAGTGCCCATGTCACCGCCATGCGCCGACTCGGTTTCGCGGACTACACCGTCCAGCCCAACGGCATGCGCGAAGGCTACGCTCCGATTGTCCAGCGCGAGCCGTATATCGGTCGCAATCGCTCCTCGCTGGGCTTCGACGCCTGGGCCGACCCGGTGCGCAGGCTCGCCATGGAGAAGGCGCGCGATTCAGGCATGGCGGCGATTTCCGGCAAGGTCCGGTTGTCGGTCGATAGCGAGACAGATGCGCTGCCCGGTTTCATCATGTACCTGCCGATCTATGCCCGAGGCCAGCGGCAAGACAATGTCGCCCAGCGCCGCGCGCATCTGCTCGGCTGGGTCTATGCCTCTTTTCGCATGCACGACGTGATCGCCAGCCTGTACGGCGAGCAGCCTCCAGGCCTTTCCTTAGCCATATACGACGGCGTCGAACCTTCCCCCGCGACACTGCTCCATCGCTCCGCCGATATCCCCGGGCCGCACGGGCCCGCAGCCATTTCGGCCAATGAATATCTGGTAATCGCAGGACACGACTGGACGCTATCGATGAGCGCCCAGCATGACTTCAAGGCACGCTTCGGCCGCAATGCCGGCCTGTTGATCGCTTTCGCCGGCTCCGGCCTAAGCCTGCTACTCGCACTGCTCGCCTGGTTGATGGTGACCGGTCGAGGCCGCGCCATGCGACTGGCCTCCAAGATGACGCGGGAGTTGCGCGCGAGCGAGGAGAAATTCCGCGCCATTGCCGACTGCACGGTCAACTGGGAAGTCTGGTGGGGACCGGATGGCAAGCCGCGCTGGATCAACCCCTCCGTCAAGGAATACACCGGCTACAGCGTGGACGAGTGCATGGCGATGAATGACTTCGCCGGCACGCTGATTCATGTCGAAGATTTGCCCCGCGTTACCTCGGAATTTCTGAAGGGGCTCCAAGGCTTGCGCGGCGATAACCTGGAGTTCCGCTGCGTACGCAAGGACGGCTCGCTGGTCTGGCTTTCCGTTTCCTGGGTTCCCATCCGCGATTCCAAAGGGATTTTGGCGGGCTTTCGCACCAGTGGCCGCGACATCACCGACCGCAAGCAGGTCGAGGCCGAACTTCGCATCGCCGCTGTCGCGTTCGACTCGCTGCAAGGCATGATGGTCACTGACGCCAACAGCAAGATCCTGCGCGTCAATTCGGCGTTCACCGAGTGTACCGGCTACACGGCCGAGGAAGTCGTGGGCAAGACGCCGCGAATGCTGGCATCGGGCCGCCACGACGCGGCTTTTTTCCGCGAGATGTGGGAAACGATCCATCTCGTTGGCGGATGGCAGGGAGAGATCTGGGATCGCCGCAAGAACGGCGAGATCTATCCGAAATGGCTCACGATCTCAGCCGTGATGGGGGACGACGGCGTGGTCAGCCATTATGTCGGTACCCATCACGACATTACCGAACGCAAGATCGCGGAAGAGCGAATCAAGGAGTTGGCCTTCTTCGATGCGCTGACTCGCTTACCCAATCGTACCCTGCTGCTCGATCGCTTGAAGCAGGCCATGTCGGTCAGTGCCCGTAGCGTATCGTGTGGCGCCTTGCTGTTCGTCGACCTCGATCGTTTCAAGACGTTGAACGATACGCTGGGCCACCACAAAGGCGATCTGCTGTTGCAACAAGTGGCGCAGCGTCTTGCCTCCACCTTACGTGAAGGTGACACGGTAGCGCGTGTGGGTGGCGATGAGTTCGTGGTGGTGCTGGGCGGCTTGAGCGAAAGCCGGCAAGGCGCGATGCGCCAGACCGAAATCGTGGGCGGAAAAATCCTCGCGGTCCTCGGCTGCTCGTATCAACTCGACGATACCGAATATCGCAGTACCGCGAGTATTGGCGCCACGGTATTCAGGGGGCACCAGACCTCCATCGACGAACTGCTGAAGCAGGCCGACCTTGCGATGTACAAGTCGAAAGAAACCGGGCGCAACGCGCTATGTTTCTTCGATCCGGCGATGCAGACTGTCGTGGTAGAACGCGCCGCCATGGAGGTGGATTTGCGCAAGGCCATCGAGTGCAATCAGTTCGTGCTGTATTACCAGGCACAAGTGCTCGGCGACGGCGATCACATAACCGGCGCCGAAGCGCTGGTGCGTTGGCAGCATCCCGAGCGCGGGATCGTGCCGCCGACCGATTTCATCTCGCTAACCGAAGAAACCGGGATCATCCTTGCGCTCGGGCGCTGGGTGCTCGAAACCGCCTGTACTCAGTTGGCGCTCTGGGCACTCCTGCCGGAAATGGCCGACCTCACGCTTGCGGTCAATGTCAGCGCCCAGCAGTTCCGCCAACTTGACTTCGTGGATACGGTGTTGACGATAATCGCTCGAACCGGGGCCAACCCATACAGGCTGAAATTGGAGCTGACCGAGAGCCTGTTGGTGGATGACGTCGAGGACATCATCCAAAAAATGGGCGAGCTCAAGGCCCAGGGCGTGGTGTTCGCACTGGACGATTTCGGCATCGGATATTCCTCGCTGTCCTATTTGAAGCGTCTGCCTTTGGACCAACTGAAAATCGACCAGTCGTTCGTGCGTGACGTCTTGATCGACCCCAACGACGCCGCTATTGCCAAGACCATCGTCGCGCTGGCGAAAAGCCTCGGCTTGGGTGTGATCGCCGAGGGCGTGGAAACCGAAGCGCAGCGGGACTTCCTGGCCAGCGCGGGATGCCATGCTTATCAAGGGCACTATTTCTGCCGCCCGCTGCCTATCAGGGAATTCGAAGAATTTGTGAGCAGGGTTCAGTTTCCGCCGCTGAGTCTCTACCGCGACGCCCGCATTTGATGAGCCCAACGGGCTCTATCGCGAACGTTCGAGTCATTTTCGTGACGTTTGCCCATGGAGCAGTATGTAGCGGCAACCGCGCAGGCGGATGCGTCATTGCCCGCAAGCGATTGAGTGTCGGACCGCACTAGGTGTTTGCCCGATGGTCGCCGAACCGGCGGCAGCGGCCTATACTGGAATTATCTGTCTCTCACGGGGGCAAAACCAGGAGCCGCACCATGACCAGCGTCGCGCAAATCCTCAAATCGAAACCCAACGAAGGTGTCTACACGGTCGCGGCATCGGATTCCGTATACGACGCGATCAAACTGATGGCGGAAAAGCATATCGGTGCGCTGGTCGTTACCGATGGCGAAAACATCGCCGGAATCATCACGGAGCGCGACTATGCGCGAAAAGTGGTGCTCATGGACCGCTCGTCGAAAGGCACGCCGGTGGGCGACATCATGAGCCGAGCAGTGCGGTTCGTGCGCCTTGACCAGACGAGCGACGAATGCATGGCGCTGATGACCGAGCGCCGCATGCGCCATCTGCCGGTGATCGATCATGAACGGCTGGTCGGCATGGTCTCGATCGGCGACTTGGTGAAGAACATCATCGCCGAACAGCAATTCACCATCCAGCAGCTCGAACATTACATCTCGGGCGAGCGGTACTGAACGCTGGCGGCCGCGTTTTACGACTGGGTACTATCGACCCCGCGCCGAGCTTCGCGTTGAGCCCGCGTCCAAAACCCGGATGAAGCGGCCGGGTTTGTTAAGGACCTCGCCGGCCCCCATGTCTCGCTCTTCCTTATCTCGGGCTGCGCTACCTCGTTGCCTCGATCAAACGGTTACTGGCTTGTCCTGCAGGAACGGTGAGATGTGTCCGATTGCACGCGAAACATAATCGTCCTTCTCGCCTACCGGAGCGACATAATGAATCGCATTGACCGCCTCTTCGATACCCTCTAGGCGGGCAATGATCCAGGCGGCAAGGTAGTGCGCCGCGAGACATCCGCCCGCGGTAGCGACGTTACCGCGGGCAAAAAAGGGCTGGTTCAGAACGGCTATGCCCGCTTCCTGGACCCACGGTTTCGTCGTCAGATCCGTACATGCCGGCACCCCTTCCAGGAAGCCGAGCTTGGCCAGCACCAACGTGCCGGAGCACTGCGCAGCGAGCAGCTGCCTCGATGGCTCGAACTGCAACTGCGCCATCATCGCCGCATCGGCGACGACTTCACGCGTGCGCATGCCGCTGCCCACAATGACCGCATCGGCATCGCTTGCCTCGCGCAACGACACATGGGATTCGAGAACCACACCGTTCATCGAGCGTACGCGCGCCGTCGGGCTGGCAATCGATACGCGCCAGTCCGGCTTCTTGACGCGATTGAGGACGCCAAGCGCGATCAGCGAGTCGAGTTCGTTAAAGCCTTCGAAGGTGAGAATTGCGATATGCATGGCGCCGTCTTCCTGTGCAAAAAGGGTCTAGATCTCGGGTATCATAGGCACGAAAATCAGTACAATCAAATTATTGTCATGGATACAATCCAAGATGGCCCGTGCTCGCTACAAGCTGCTGGTCGACGCGTTTGCTAGCGACATCCGCGCCGGGCGCCTGCCGCCCGGCACACGCTTGCCGACCCACCGCCAACTGGCAGCCAAAGAAGGGCTCGCTCTTGTCACTGCAACACGGGTCTATGCCGAGCTTGAGACGATGGGCTTGGTCAGCGGGGAAACCGGCCGCGGCACGTTTGTCAGAGAAACCGCCCTGCCTCCGCGCTTAGGCATCGATCAACACGCCACAGCCGCCAGCTTGGTGGACCTCAACTTCAACTACCCGTCCCTCCCCGGCCAGACCGAGCTTTTGAGAAATGCGCTGCGCCAGCTCGCGTCGTCTGGCGATCTGGAGGCTTTGCTGCGGTACCAACCGCACGCTGGACGCCAGCATGAGCGGGCGATTGTCGCGCGTCACCTCGCGTGTCGAGGGCTAACGATAGAGGCCGACCAGGTATTGATCGTGAGCGGTGCGCAGCATGGGTTGGCCGCAACCGTTATGGCGCTTCTGCAGCCCGGCGACGTGGTCGCGGTCGACGCATTGACCTATCCAGGGTTCAAGGTCGTAGCGCAAGCGAATCGCCTGGAACTCGCACCGATTCCGGCTGCAGGCGCAGGCCTTGACCTTGGCGCACTGGAGCGGTTATGCATGAATCGACCGGTGCGCGCCGTGTACGTGATGCCGACGCTGCACAACCCACTGGGATGGGTGATGAGTGCTCATCTGCGCCAACAATTGGTGTCGATTGCCCGCAGACACGGGCTGCTCATTATCGAGGACGCGGCTTATGCTTTCCTTGCCCAAGACGCACCGGCCCCACTGGCAACGCTTGCGCCTGAGACGACCGTGTATATCTCCGGGCTTTCCAAAAGTGTGGCCACCGGACTTCGAGTCGGATTCATCGCGGCGCCGGCTCGGTGGGTCCCCTCGATTGAGCGAGCGATCAGGGCCACCACCTGGAACACCCCGGGCGTGATGACGGCGATTGCCTGCGGATGGATCGAGGACGGCACGGTCACCCGAATGGAGATAGAAAAGCGTCAGGATGCGATGATCCGCCAATCAATTGCTGCCGAGGTTCTCGCCGGGCTACCACGCGTTTGCCATCCGGCATCCTACTTCGTGTGGCTCCCGTTGGCAGAAGAGGTTCGAGCCGACCGGGTTGCGATGGCGCTCGTGCGCGAGCGCATCGCGGTGTCGACCGCGGAACCGTTCGCTGCGTCGGAATATGTACCGCACGCGATCCGCCTGGCGCTCGGATCCGTAGATCTGACCGCGCTGCGCCAGGCCTTGGAAAAGGTCAGAGACGTGATCGGGGCATATCCCTATTGAGTTGGCCGAATCGGCGGTCCCAGGAACTCGACGCCCCAATGGATACCAAATGCTTCCAGCAGCGCCGGGTCGGGCTTGCCTTCTTTCATTGTTCCAGCGAGTTCGGTGAAGAATGCACGGGCGTCGAGACCCGGCACGATCACGATGAACTGGCTTGCCGGCTGGCTCGTGATGTTGACGAAACCATGCGCGCTGCCGCCCGGCACGGCAACGACATCGCCCGCACCGGCTTCGAAACGCTCGCCGTTGACTTCGAACAGATAGCGTCCGGTCTGCACATGAAAAATCTCGGTCTCGTGATGACGATGTAGCGGAGGACCGAACCCGGGCGCATTGACTGTTTCGATGATCGCCATGCCGCCGCCGCTCGCGTCCAATGGCAACCGCACCTTGAGTTCGAGCCCGATCGCCGGAATATGGATTGCGGGACTGTCAGCGTGCGAGCGAAAGAAGTCGAAGTTCATCGTTTGTTCCCGAGTGCCGATGGTATAAGATTATAGGCACGAACAATGTCGTTATCCAAATAAGCATTACTCATCATATTAACATTGCTCGCTATCATCCTTCTTACGACAAAACCCCGCCCCCACCACCCGGTGTCCCGCGCTCGTGTTTGCCGTCGCCGTCGCGAAACAGTCTGTAAAACCGTATAGATCAGCTCGATGTACACCGTGGTGTAGGTCGGCGCGCGCGTTCGTCAGCCGGTACCCCGGCTTCTAGCGCTGGCGCCCTTCGCCCGTTTTTAGCCTGGCTTTATATGGCATTACTCAATTCGGTAAAATCGAACTCTCGTCGCCAACGAATGAGAGAAATCGGTTGTCGCTCGGCAACGATGCGCGTCCAAAGTTCGAACGCAGCATCCGTTCCGATACTTGTGTAATGGGGCCTTTCGGGACGAAAGCGTACGTAAGCTTACGTAGCGCCCGAATCCTGACGGCACCCCATACCGATCAATTTTTAGATATGCGATATTTTATGAACATAAAGTTTTACGGTCATTCTTGCCCCGCAGCAGGACTGCTCAGCATTACATTTGCATTTGGCAATGGCGCCATCGCTGCCGAGACGGTAGCCGGCCCGCAGGCGCAAAGCGGCATGACGCGCTACGTGTGGGCGAATAATTTGATCATGCGCGCCCAGCCTGACAGCAAAGGTACGGAGGTGGTCAGGCTGCCGTTCGGAACTGCGGTGACCCTGGAGGCGGACGCCTCAGCCTCGGTAACACATCAGGAAACCGTTTTAGTATTGCCGTCCTCGAAGTCTTCCGTCCCGGTAAATGTGACGCTCGACGGCACTTGGCAACGTGTTCGCTTGATGAAGCAAGAAGGCTGGGTTTTTGATGGCTACCTGTCTCGCTATCCGGTGCCGAAACGTTCAGAAGAAGGTGATCCCGACGGCGAGCGGACGTTCGCTATGCGGGTTTTCGGCGGCCAACACCTGCAGAAGTGGGATACGGGTGCCAGCACGAAAACGTCAGACTATCGTGCGATGTTGCTCCATACCACGGCCGATGACAGAAAACAGAAGCAATTGTCGTGGAGCCATGTTGAATTTCAGCAAGGTGGCAGCTATGAGCAACTTTATGTATATACCGAGATAGGGTTTAGCCGTACCGCTTTTCGCAACCTGCCTCTCACCTTCAATGAAGCTGTGCTGTGGGTTCGACAATTCGGTGCTTTTAAGCCCCAGAATGTCGGTCCCGAACCCAGCATCGAGATTGAAGAGTTCAAGCCCGGGCATAAGCTCGATATCGAACCGAACGATAATTCCACCTTGCCAACCAGCAGCGTTATCGAGTGTTCTGCAAAGACGTGCAGCATTAGCTACGACTCTAGCGATTAACGTCGTTGTGGGCGGCCCGAAATGACGATTAGGCTGTAGTCTCGCCATCGGGTTTGCCGTGGACGTCCTCGTCGTCGGGGTCCCGATCGTGATGAGGCATCTTGTGCGATACCTCATCAAGCTTGTCGCCCAGGAGTCGCCGTACGGCCACATAGAACACCGGGATCAGCATCAGACTGAAGAACGTCGCGAACAGCATGCCACCGATCACGCCGGTGCCAATTTCGTGACGTGACGCGGCGCCTGCACCCGATGAAACAACGAGCGGGAATACGCCGAGGATGAACGCCATCGATGTCATCAGGATCGGACGCAGTCTCAGCCGGGCCGCAGTCAGGACAGCGTCGCGCAGTGTCATGCCACGCTGCTGCGCCTCCACCGCGAACTCGACGATCAGGATCGCGTTTTTCGCCGCGAGACCGATCACGGTCACAAGGCCGATCTTGAAATAGATGTCGTTCGGCACCCCGAACGAAAGACAGAACACCAGCATGCCGAGCATGCCGAGCGGGACGACGAGCAGCACGGCAGCCGGAATCGACCAGCTTTCGTACAGTGCGGCGAGACACAGGAACACCACCACGATAGACAGCATCAGCAGCGTCGTCGCCGACGAGCCTGACAGCAGTTCCTGGAACGACTGCCCGGTCCAGTCCGCCGCGAAGCCCACCGGCAATTGGTGGTCGACGATGTTCTGCAGCACATTGATCGCCTGTCCGGTCGCGTAGCCCGCGGCGGGGTTGCCGACGATCTCGATCGCGGCGTAGCCGTTGTAGCGCGGCAGCACCGTCGGCCCATAGTTCCATTTGGCATTCACCACGCTGGAGAGCGGCACCATGTTGTACGGGCTGATCGACGTATTCGCGGGCGACGGGTCGGCGGGCGTCGTGAAGCCGTTCGACGCGGTCATGCTGGTCGATGACGACTGGCTCGCGATCGTGCCGGTGCTAGTGCTGGTGCCGGAGCTGTTTGTGAACAGGCTCGGCGTATACAGGTGCTGGAGCGCGTCGAGCCCCATCCGGTACGGCGCGTCCGCCTGGATATAAACGCGCTTCACGCGTCCGCCGTAGGTGAACTGGTCGATGTAAAACGGCGCGAGCTCCATCTGAAGCGTGTCGTAGACATCGCTCAGCGACAGGCCCATCGCTTCGGCCTGGGTACGGTCCACCGCAATGTCCAGTTGCGGTGCGCTTGGCAGCGAGTTGGGTCGGATTCCGGACAGCGCCGGGCTCTTCGTCGCGTTCGCGAGCAGCGTGCCCTCGGCCTGCCCGAGCTCCGCGCGCGACTGGCCGGCACGGGCCTGCAGATACATATCGATGCCGCCGAACTGGCTCAGCCCCCGGATGGTCGGCAGATTCACCGCGAAGATCTGCGCATCGGGAATGGTATGAAGGATCTGGTTGATCTGCGGAATCAGCTTCATCGCGGTGTCATGGCGCTTGTTCCAGTCTGCCAGCTTGATGAACGACATGCCGACGTTTTCGCTCGTGCCGACAAAGCTGAAGCCTTCTGGCTGGAAGATGCCCACGATCTCCTTGCCGATCGCACTTTGCGCGAGCTTGTCGCGCACCTCGACCATCACGTGATCGGTGCGCTGCAGCGTGGAGCCGGGCGGCAGATTGATGAGTGCGAGCACGAAGCCTTGGTCTTCGTCGGGCACGAAGCTGGTCGGCAGCTTCGTATACAGGAAACCGGTCAGCACGACCACGAGCACAAACGCCATCATCCAGCGCGGCGCATGGCTCACGGCCCGGCCCGCATGGCCGAGATATTTTTTCGTCGTCCAGTCGAAAGTACGGTCGAACCAGCGGTAGATCGCATTTTTCTTCGCCGCGTGCTCGGGCCTCAAGATCGTCGCGCACAGCGAAGGCGTAAACGACATCGCGAGGAACGCGGAGAATCCCATCGATACCGCGATCGTCAGCGCGAACTGCGCGTAGATGATGCCGGTCGCGCCCGGCTGCAGCGCGGACGGCACGAAGACGGCGGACAGCACCACCGTGATCGCAATGATGGCGCCGGTGATCTGGCCCATCGCCTTGCGTGTCGCCGCCCTCGGCTCTAGGTGCTCCTCGGTCATGATGCGTTCGACGTTTTCGATCACGACGATCGCATCGTCGACCACGATGCCGATCGCGAGCATCATGCCGAACAGCGTCAACTGGTTAAGCGTGTAGTGCAGCGCCGACAGGCCGATGAAGGTCCCGAGCAAGGCGACCGGAATCACGAGCGTCGGGATGATCGTGGCCCGCAGATTCTGCAGGAAGATCAGCATCACGAAAAACACCAGCACGATCGCCTCGACGAGCGTGCGGATCACGTCGATGGACTATCATCGAGCCGCTTATTTCTATTTATTGATAAGGACACCGTATTTTTTATGGTACGAATCGGATCATCCTCGCCAAGTTGACAACTTGGACGAACTCCGCACAAAAGCGAACGGAGCAGTCGCGGATCCGAGGTTCGGCCGGCTTCATGCCTCAACTCTTTCCCGCAACAGCCCCATGCGGCGACGAGCTACTATTTTGACGCCACGACCATCCAGTCCACGCCGTTCAGATGCTCGACGCGCGTTTCTCGGAACCCGGCCTCGCGCATCCAACCCTGACACTGCGCACCCGTGAAGTTGGAGCCATCCGCTGTCTCGATCATCATATTTAGTGCTTGTAGCAGGCCGGTAGTGTTAACTCGTCGCTCGTTATCGATCAAGGTCTCATAGACGATAAGCACGCCGTTCTCAGGCAGCGCGTCGTACGCTTTCTTGAGGAGCACCCTTCTCGTATCAATTCCCCAATTGTGAAGAATCTGCCCCATGATAAGGACTTCTGCCGTCGGCATAGAACCTTTGAGAAAATCACCGCCTTCGAACCTAAGACGATCGGCAACCCCGCTACCGTTCACATATTTTTCAAATGCAGGTCGAACGGGGGGAAGGTCGAAGCCGACGCCAGATAGATGAGGATGAGCCAAGGCGATCTGCACGGGTATAGCGCCTTGCGCAGTGCCAACATCTGCATAAGTACCGTAATCTTTCCAGGGAAATTTCTCGGCCAATGCGATGGCGGTCCCTTGACTATAACCGGTCATTGAGGCGACAAAAGGCTCAATCAATTCAGGGTTACCGTACACGATCTCATAAAGAGATTGTCCGTTTTTTGCCTCGTTTTGAGGCATCCCGGTACGAAGACCTTCGGTCAATGATCCCCAAAATCCATACAAACGGACGCTGCACATCTCCAAAATTCCACCGATATAACTGGGCTTGTTTCGGTCGAGAAAATGATCGGTTTCGGCAGTGTTTGAGTACTTTTCATCATCTCGATTCAAAAGTTTGAGCGAAACGAGCACGTCGAAGAAATCCCGCGCGCTTCTCGGATGGATTTTTAGTTCCCGCCGCAGTTCGTCGACTCCAAGTGATCTATTGGCAAGGACGGTGAACACCCCTAGCTCGACCGCGCTGAGGAGCGCTTTTGAATTCCAAAAACCGAATCCGAGTTGCCAAATGTAATCCATTGAAGGGGGGGACGCTGGGACTGGCGTTGACGCAGTGGTCATAAGGGATCTCACGAATAAGCGTTTTGGCGGGCAACGACTGGCGCACGGATATATTCCGGACCAGATATTAGAACCCTCGCCAGGATCATCGCGCTAGCGATGACATCGCTTCGTAAAACACTTGAGATGCCCGTTTATTCCCTAGATTTGAGGATATAAAGCGAAGCCATCGGAACAACAGCCTTCAGGCCGGAACGCTCATCATGCGAACGATCTCGCCGTGTTCGTCGACAGGCCGCTTGTGGGCGCACCCGCAAGCGCGCGGCGCGGCGCGGCGCGGCCAGCGTCATAGCCCTCCGGCAGCGACTCGGGCAAACGCGGTTACCCTTAAGATTGCGCTGTGCGGCACGCGCCGCTCCATGCGCAGTCTTTGGACGACCGGACATCTTCTGTCGAACCATTTGCAAGCACAGAGTCCAATGCATTCATCAAATCTCCATGCTAAGCTGGCCGCTAATGAGCTAGGCATACAACTGCGCTATTGGCGCGACATACGTAGCAAAAGCCAGCTCGATCTATCGCTCGATACCGGCGTTTCGCAACGGCATATCAGTTTCATCGAAAGCGGACGTAGCGTTCCCAGCCCCAAACGTTGATGGATATTGCTCAAGCGCTCGATATTCCACTATGCGACCGCAATGCAGTGTTACTAGCCGCCGGCTATGCACCCATCTATTCCGAGGGTGCATGGGATGCGCTGGAAATGCAGAGTGTAACCAGTTCTCTGGGACGTATTTTGCGCCAGCATGAACCTTTCCCGGCCGTGGCAATGGATCGCTACTGGGAGGTGCTCACGACCAATGAATCTGCGCCACGCTTCTTCAATTGCTTCATAGATATGGCTGCGCGTAAGAGCCCGCGCAATATGCTGCACCTCATGTTCGATCCGGACGGAATGCGCCCTTTTGTTGCGAATTGGGAAGACGTGGCAAAAGGTTTGATCCAGCGTGTTTTATCGCAAATCAGTCGGGCGTGTCATTGACGACAAAACCAAAGAATTACTGGCGACATTGCTCGCCTACCCTGGTGTGAAGGCCGGCTGGAGAACTCCCAAAACCCTAAGCGCTATTCCAGTCACGCCCACCATGCCTGTCATACCGCTTAGCTTTGTGAAAGATAATCAAGTGTTGAATTAGTTTTCGATGGTTACGACGGTTGGAACGCCACAAATCATCGCCGCGCAAGAACTGCGTATCGAGTGCATGTTTCCGGCAGATGATGCGACCGAGGCCCGTCACAGGATAACGGGCGGTGGCGGCGTAACACGCTGGACAAACAGCGGAGACATCCGCACGTTTAACGACGACGCCGTGATTAAAACAAAGGGGCTCGGATGGAACGCTGCCGAACTTCTGGATCAACTGGGCCCCTATGTTTGCACCGAAGGCGCTACGCCAACTGAATTGGCGGGCGCTTGGATTTTTAGCCCTGTCCATAGCAAGCGCGAGCCGCCGCCGTATTGTTACCCACTGCGCCGACAAATCCAGATTCCGGCACGTAAGGTAAGTCTAATCACGATGCCCGGCCTGCCGCGGTTCTGGACAGGTCCGAGCTATCGGGCACGCCTGCGTCAGCCGGCGCCGTGCGCTTTTCATCGCGCCCGATTTGACTGGATAGACTGCTCTTCAACACCTTATGATGAGCAGCTTCGACAATCTCCGACAAACAATGAACAGCCCCCCTCCCAACCAGATCAGCCTGTTCTGACAGACCAGCTTGTCGATAAGGCTCGCCGAACCCCAACGCTCTCGATCGAGAGCGAAGCGCGCCGCCCTACGCTGCGTCGATTTTTTGATCACTCCATAATACGGCTCTGGCGATAAAACCAACGGATGCGACCATGACTTCAGTTCCAGACTGCCCGAGCGACACCGCTTCGGCGGAACGATGCACGCCTAAACCTACACGCGCCTGGACAATCGGAGTGGTGCTGGCCGTTTCCCTAGGCTTCGTCATGGCCATGCTCGACGTCACGGTGGTGAATGTCGCGCTCGGCAGCATCCAGCAAGAGTTCCACGCGCCCCTGTCCGAGCTTGTCTGGGTCATCGACGCGTACACGCTCACCTTCGCGGCGTTGCTGCTGCTGGGCGGCGCGCTGGCGAACCGGCTCGGCGCGAAACGCACGTACATGATCGGTCTTGCCTGGTTTGTCGCCGCGTCGGTGTTTTGCGGCATCGCCAGTTCGGGCCTGATGCTGATCGTAGCCCGGCTGCTGCAGGGTATCGGCGCGGCGTTCTTCATGCCCAGTTCGCTGAGTTTGTTGACCGAGTCGTTTCCTGATCGCGTCACCCGCACCAAACTGCTGGGCATCTGGGGCGCTATCGTTGGCATCGCCGCTGGATCGGGACCGTTCGTCGGCGGCCTGCTCGTCTACAACTTCGGCTGGCGCAGCATCTTTTACCTCAACCTGCCCATAGGCATCCTGGGCATCATCCTGACCTCCCTATTCTTGCGGCCCTCCTTGCGCAAGGCCGATGTATTCGATCTCGCGAGTCATGCGTTCATCATGGTTGCACTGGCTGCACTGAGTTTCGTGCTCATCGAGGGCCCCACGTTCGGCTGGTTTTCGAAATGGATACTCGCAGCGGCGGCCGCCGCGGCGCTCGCGTTCTTCATGATCGTCATGCGTGAGCGCAGCGCCGCACATCCTGTCATTCCCCATACCCTTGCGCACAACGCGCCGTTTTGGGCACTCAATGGCATGGGCTTCCTCGTCAATTTCGTAATCTTCGGCGAAGTCTTTCTGGTGAGCCTGTATCTTCAGAAAGCGCACGGCGCCAGTGCGCTCGTCACAGGCATAGACATGCTGCCCATCATGGGCATGTTCTCGATTCTCAACGTGGGTTCCGGCTATTTATCGAACCGCTGGGGCGAGCGGCACGTGATGCTGATCGGCCTTTCGTGCGCCATCATCGGAACCTCGTTTGCCGTGTTGATTGGCGGGGGTGTGCCCTACTGGATGCTGATAGCCCCGATTGCGCTTTGCAATGCGGGCATGGGCCTGGCGATCCCCGCGATGATCACAGGTGTGATGCACGAGGCGGGCAAAAACGACGCCAATGTGGGCGCGGCCACGCTCAATGCGAATCGTCAGATTGGAGCGCTCGCCGGCGTTGCGGTCATGGGTATTGCCCTCCACTTGATCAGCAACTGGACGATCAGCATGCGAGTCGGCTTCGGCGCATTCGCCTTATGTTTCATCCTCGCGTTCGGGCTCATTTGGTGGCGAATTCCCAACCGAGCGGCCGCTACGCTAAGGAATGCGCAGACATAAGCTCATCATGATGCTGGAATAACTGCTGCACCGAGTGTACGTCGATGCAGGCATGGAGCTGGTCGCGAAAATGGTGATCGCAGAAGCATTGCGCGATCTCGGCAAGCAGGCGCAAGTGCGCGCCGTTGGCCCACTCGGGCACCAGCAGAATGATCACGTCGCTCACCGGTTGTCCGTCCGGCGCGTCAAATCGGATCGCCGCGGCCGGGCGCACGTAGAGCGCCAGCGCCTGGCGCAAGCCTTTGACGCGACAGTGCGGCACGGCAACGCCCTGCCCCAGCCCCGTCGAACCCAACACCTCTCGGGCCTCGAGGCTCTCGGACACGCTCTGCGCGGACAGCGCATATCGCTCGCCAAAGAAGCGTCCGGCATAGTGAAAAAGCGCATTCCGGCCGCCGACATGCAGGCCAAGCAGTACATGATCCGATGAGAGCAATTCACCGATGCCCGGCTCTTCGAGTTCCGATTTTTTCGATCTGCGCGCATCGATGCGCGGCCGCGGCCACGCATCGACATGAGTGAAACTGCGCCATGCGTCGGTCGCCGTGTCCTGAATTTCCAGCAATCGCCCGAATTGGGCAGCCGGCGATATACGCGTGATGCGTTGCATCGCCCCTTTCACCTCGCCCTTGGGCAGATAAAGCGATAAACGCAGCCGCGTGCCATACAACGGTGTAATCCGTATTGTCCAAGGCTGGTCGCCGCAGTCCCGGACCAGCGCCTGTCTCAGTGGCGTAGCGTGCTGTGCGTCGACGGTGACATGCATGATCACATTGCGACAGG